>Ga0315315_10000753_pt1 | contig 28457 bp, 28 predicted proteins | sample M140m3416metaG_FD_203699 | JGI IMG/M metagenome (GOLD analysis project Ga0315315, IMG submission 203699) | Ammonia-oxidizing marine archaeal communities from Monterey Bay, California, United States - M1 40m 3416 | ecosystem: Environmental > Aquatic > Marine > Intertidal zone | place: USA... | reverse complement strand
TGTAGAAATAGCTTACAAAAATTCTCCCTATGATCTTTTAGAAAATATTTCTATAATTGAAAAAAAATTAGGCAGACTTAGATCAGAAAAAAGAAATGAACCAAGAGAAATTGATATAGATATTTTGTTTTTTGATGATTTAATATTAGATGAAAAAAAATTAATCCTTCCTCATCCTAGATTTTCTGAAAGATTGTTTGTTCTTGATCCATTAAATGAAATTGCATCAGAGTTTAAGGATCCTTTGACTAAAAAAAGAATTAAAGATTTATTAATAGACGCTCAAAATAGTAGCAATTAAATAAATACTCATTGACAAGAAAATGGAAGGATTGATTCTATATTCCTTTATGCTATTTTTATTACTCCAAGTAATAAGAAGAACTAAAAATGTTAGAAAAACTTTTATCAATAAAAGAATTGCTTTTGTAGAAGAATAATCTCCGTAAGTAAGCCTATCAAATGCAATTATAACTCCAGATGCAAATAAAATAATACTTGAAATAAGAAGTATAGAATTATAATCAGAAATAAAGTCGAGTGAATTCATTTTTCTATCTCTATACTTAATAGATTTTAGTAAATACAGAACCGATCCTCCTAACCAAATTCCTGCAGACATACTATGAATCCATAAAAAAAAAGTAAATAATATTTGATTCATTTATTCTTTTCCAATTTCTAGCAATTTTTTTTCAACAACCTTTTCATCAATTATACCGATCCATCTTTTTACCTCTTCTCCTTTTTTGTTGAATAAAATGGTAGTAGGGAATGCAGTTATATCTAAATCTATGACAATTTCATCTTTCTCGTCTGCAACTGAAGGGTAGAGGATATTTTTACTTTTTAACATTTTAATCCCGTCTTCTTTTGTATCAAGACCCAGCATTTGAATTCCAATAACTTGAGTTTTTTCAAAATTATCATCAATATCTTTTAGAATTTCTAACTCATATACACATGGAGGACACGAAGGGAACCAAAAATTTAATAAAATGTTTTTTTCTTTGAAGTTTGAAATATTGAAAGAGTCTCCATTAATTGTGTTTTCAGGGAAAGAAATTTTATCTAGGTGAATAGTTTTATTAGAAATATTATCTTGATTTATATAATTACAGCTTAGTAAAAATAATATTCCTAAAAAAAATAAAATATTTATAATTTTTTTATGAGAATGATTTAAGTTGATCATGAATAGCTTCAATCAATTTATCTGAACTTACTCTTATTTGCTTCATAGTATCTCTATGTCTTATTGTTACAGAATTGTCTTGTTCAACACTTTCAAAGTCAACAGTTACACATAAAGGTGTACCTATCTCATCTTGTCTTCTATATCTTCTTCCTATTGATTGGGTATCATCATATTGAGTTTGATATATAGAGTTTAATTTCTCGAAAATATTTCTACTGTATTCTGTTAATTTTTCATTTCTAGATAATGGCAAGACCGCTATTTTTATTGGAGCAACATCTGGGTGTAGTTTTAAAAGAGTTCTTGTTTCTTTTTCAGTTTCTTCTTCACAATAAGCGTCACATAAGAAGGCTAAAACACTTCTGTCAGCACCCATTGCAGGTTCTATGACATATGGAGTGTATCTTTTATTATTTTCTTGATCAAAATATGACAAATCTTTACCTGATAGTTCAGAGTGAGCTTTTAAATCGAAATCAGTTCTATTTGAAATTGTTTCTAACTCGCCCCAACTCCAAGGAAATAAATATTCAATGTCAGAGCTAGCTTTTGAGTAGTGAGGAAGTTCTTCTTTATTGTGTTTTCTTATCATTAGATTTTCTTCTCTAAGTCCGTATTTTTTGAACCAATCCATAGAAAAATTTATCCAATATTCATGCCATGATTCATCTTCTTCAGGGCTGCAAAAAAATTCCATCTCCATCTGTTCAAATTCTCTGGTTCTAAATGTAAAGTTTCCTGGAGTAATTTCATTTCTGAAAGATTTTCCTTGCTGAGCAATTCCAAATGGAATCTTTTTTCTTGAAGAATTAAGTACATTTAAGAAGTTTACAAACATTGCTTGTGCAGTTTCAGGTCTTAGGTATACAGTTGCACTTGAATCTTCTACTGGACCCAGAAAAGTCTTGAACATCAAATTAAAGTTTCTAGGTTCAGAAAGAGTTCCGCCATCAGGAGATGGATTGTTTTTATTGTTAGATTCTGTTAAAGGTTTTATAGATAAAATTTTATCTTTAACTTTGTTGCTTGCTTCATCTTCATCTGAAGCTTCAATTGAAATAATTTTTTTTTCTTTTTTGGTTTCAATTTCTAAAACAAAAATATGATCTTCTCTATATCTTTTTCCTGTTTCAGAACATTCAACCAAAGGATCTGAGAAAGAATCAAGATGACCAGAAGCTTTCCATACATTGGGATGCATTAAGATTGAAGCATCAATTCCAAAGATATCGTCTCTTTCAGTTACAAAAGATTTCCACCATAAATTTTTTACATTTCTCTTTATTTCAACTCCTACGGGACCATAATCCCAAACTGAAGCTAAACCTCCATATATTTCGCTCGATGGAAAAATTATTCCTCTTCTTTTTGCCAAAGATACAAGTTTTTCTAATTCTTTGAGCTGATATTTATTTTTTTCCAAAATTTACTCCTTCTATTTAAGGTTATCTCAGATTTCATATATTATGTATATCAAATAGTAGGGAGTATGTATGAAAATCGGATGGATTGGTGTTGGAAATATGGGTAAACCTATGGCTAAGCATATACAAGAATATGCAAGCGAATTTACTGTTTGTGATTTAAATCAAGAAGCAGCAATTGATATTTTAGAAGATGGAGGTATTTGGGCAGAAACACCTGCTAAATGTGCAGAAAATAAAGATATTTTGTTTATGAGTTTACCTATGCCACAAGATGTTGAAAAAGTGTGCTTAGGAAAAGATGGAATAATAGAATCTGTCAAAGAAGGAACTATTATCTTGGATGCATCTACTAATTCTTTATCCATGGTTAAAAAACTACATAAATTATTTGAAGAAAAAGGAGTTGAATTTTTAGATTGTCCTGTTAGCGGTGGTGTAATTGGTGCTATGAAAAAAGACATGTCTATAATGGTTGGAGGACAAGAAGCAACATACAATAAAATCAAACCAACCTTGGATGCAATGGGAGATAAGGCTATTTATTGTGGACCTGTAGGAAGCGGTACTATTTGTAAACTTTCACATCAACTTTTTAGTGGTTTACTATTGGGAATAACTACAGAAGTATTAACTTCAGGGGTAAAAGCTGGAATGGATTTAGATACATTAGTTGATGCGATTTCTAGATGTGCATCTGCAAAAAATCCTCCATTCGACAACTGGAAAGAAGCAAAGGAATATAACTTTGAAGGAAATGAAATGTCTTTTTTCTTAGAATTAGCAGCAAAAGATGTAAGGTTAGCTTGTGAAATGGGTAGAGAAAATAACGTTCCTTTAGATATGGCAAATATACTTGAACAAAAAGTATTAGAAGCCCTAAATAATGGATGGGGAAGAAAAAACTCAGGAATAGTAAGGAAAATAATTGCAGATAGAGCAGGAATTGAATTAGACTACGCCCCTGGAGGCTTTGCTTAGTTTTTGCTATATGAAAACTGAACTAAGAAATAATGAAATCGCTATAATAGTTGCTCTTGAAGATGAGTTCCCACAAGATTTGTTGCCAGAATTCAATGTGTTTTATTCTGGGGTTGGAAAAATTAATGCAACATTTAAATCTTTAGAAATAATAAATAAATTTAATCCGAAATTAATTATTAACTTTGGAACAGCTGGAAGCTTAAGAAAAGATTTAAATGGATTGTTTGAAGTGTCAGATTTTTTTCAAAGAGATATGGATGTTTCTGAATTAGGGTTTCAAATTGGAGAAACTCCTCTAGATCCTATAAATAAAATTTCTTTTGGCAGAACAGGTTTATCTTGTGGTAGTGGAGATAATTTTGTGATTTCTAAGCCCAAAATATTGTCAGATTTGGTAGATATGGAATCATATGCTTTGGCTAAAGTTTGTAAGATAAAAAAAATAGATTTTCTTTGCTATAAGTTTGTTAGCGATAATGCTGATAAAAATGCAAGTAAAAACTGGAAAAAGAATGTAGGCCTTGGAAAAAACTTATTTAGAGAAAAGTTGCTAAATTTATTTAATTAGTTTGCTATTAATATCTATAGTCCATATACTTCTTAATAATTTTTATTCATAAAAAGAGGTTTAATATGCCAAGTAAAGATTTAGAAGGAATGGTTGCTCTTGTTACTGGAGCTGGGAGTGGTATTGGTGCAGGTATTTCAAAAGTTTTACACGATAGAGGAGCTAAGTTAGCGCTTTGTGATCTTTTTGGAGAATCAGCTGAAAAAACTGCCAAATCTATATCAGGTACCTCTATATTCGATTCAGTTGACGTAACTAAATTATCTGACCTTGAAAATTTTAGAGACAAAATTATAAATAAATTTGGAAAAATAGACATCTTAGTTTCAAATGCAGGAGTAATAGGAGCAAAAGGATTTGCAGAAAGAAAAAATTATTCTCAGCAGGATTGGGATGATACTTATGATGTAAATCTTATTGGGGTAGTTAATAGTGCAGACTCAGTTACTGAACATATGAAGAGTAACAAGTTTGGAAAGATAATTAATATAGCATCTCATGGAGGAAGAAAACCTAGAGGACTTGGAGATATGCATAGAGGGAATATTCAAACTCCTTATTTGGTCTCAAAAGCAGCAGTTATTCAATACACCCATTTGCTTGCTATAGAACTTGGTAAATATAACATTAATGTTAATGCTATTTGCCCAGGGGTTATTTGGACTCCAATTTGGAAAGCAATAGCAGAAAACCATATAGAACAAAATCCAAATCTAAAAGGTATGGATCCTAAAGAAGTATTTGATGAATTAGCTGTAAAAGCAAGAACCCCTTTAGGAAGAGGGCAGACTCCTGAAGACATAGGAAATACAGTTGCTTTTTTTGCATCAGAAGATTCATCAGAAATTACAGGTCAAGCTTTAAATGTAAACGGTGGAGCTTCATTAGATTAGAACTAATATGAATATTTACGATTATATAGTGATAGGTGCAGGTTCATCAGGAGCAGTTTTAGCTTCAAGATTAAGTGAGAATCCAAATAATAATGTTTTACTTATAGAGGCAGGGGATAGTTTCGAAAAAATACAAGAAATTCCAGATGTGATTAAGAATGGTATGGCAACAGGAGCTGATTGGACAGGGAACCTAGCAGTTGGAACAGATTATGATTGGAAGTATGAAGGTATTTCTAATGAAGAGTTTAAGAATATGGGAGTTCCAAGAGGAAAAGTAATTGGGGGAACAAGTTCGATTAATGGACAGGTATTTATAAGAGCAATACCTGAAGACTTTGAAAATTGGAAATCAAAAGGTTTAAAAGAATGGTCTTTTGAAGATTGTTTAAAGTATTACATAAAGCTTGAGAACGACTTAGATTTTAATAATAAGTTTCATGGAAACGATGGGCCAATACCTGTTAAGAGACACTCCTTAGATTCTTTGTTAAAAGATCAACTTACTTTTTATAAAACGGTCCAAGACATGGGATACCCAACTACAGATGATCATAATATGCCATTTTCAGAAGGAGTCGGTCCTCTCCCATTAAATAATGTAGATGGGGTCAGATGGAGTACTGGTATCTCATACGTAATTCCAGCATTGTTTAGAAAAAATTTTAGAGTTTTATCAAATTCAATTTGTAAAAAAATTATTATTAAAAATGGAATTCAAAATGGTGTTGTTTTACAAAATGATGAAATATATCAAGCAAATGAAGTTATTGTTTCTGCAGGAGCTGTAGAAAGTCCTAAATTATTATTAAATTCTGGTATTGGTAATAAAGAATATTTTTCTAATATTGGTTTAGAACATAATCATCAATTAAAAGGTGTTGGGAAAAACTTAAGAGACCATCCTGCTGTAGAATTGGTGTGGAAATCTAGTGAAAATCTTTTAGATGAATTGACAGATGTTGGAGCCCAAAAAGTTGCATTAAGGTATACCTCAAAAGAATCGCTTGATAGATTGGACATGATATCTGTAATGAGATTTCAACCAGGAGGAATTTCGAAAGATGACCTTCATTTTAGAAGTGCAGATTTTGGTGAATCTAGAATTGCAATAACTACAGGTTTATTCCTTGCAAAAAGTCATGGAGAACTTACTTTAGATACAAATAATCCATTAGGTAAACCAAATATTAATTATAATTATTTAAGCAATGAATATGACATTAAAAGATTAATTGAAGGAGTGAAATTCAATTATGAAATTGCTAGAAACTCAAACTTTGATACTTTTAGAGGCGATCTAATTGAACCTGTACCTGAAGCTCTTGAAAATGAAAACATGCTAATTGATTGGATTAAGTCAAAAGTTCATACTATGCATCATATATCTGGTACTTGTAAAATGGGTGAAGAATCAGATGAAATGGCAGTGGTTGATAAATATGGGAAAGTCCACGGACTTGAAGGATTAAGAGTTGTTGATTGCTCTATAATGCCTGATTGTGTTAGAGCAAATACTAATGCCACAGCAATAATGATTGGAGAAAAAATATCTGATCATATTAAAAACGGAGATTAATGCTATGGAACCTAAAGAACTAAGAGAATTAGCTAGAACAGGTAAAAACTTTACCACATCAGGATTAGCAAAAGGGCATGTTCAAACAAATGTAGTTATAATACCTAAATCTCATGCGTTTGAATTTACTCTTTTTTGTATTAGAAACCCAAAACCTTGCCCTATAGTTGAGGTAATGGATCCTGGGGAATATGTTTCATCAATTGCAGAAGGTTCAGATATTAGAACAGATGTACCTGAATATAAAATATTTAGGAATGGAGAGTTTTCAGAATTATCTACAGAAATTACATCTGTTTGGAGATCAGACTTTGTAGTTTTTCTATTAGGATGTTCATTCACTTTTGAGAACGAATTAGTGAAGAATGGTATTGAATTACCTTATTTTGCTAACAAAAAAAATGTCCCAATGTTTATAACTTCTTTAGATACCGAGAAAGCAGGGAACTTTTCAGGAAAATTAGTTGTAACTCAAAGATGGGTAAAAAAAGATAAGGTAGTAAAAGCTGTTCAAGCCACAAGTCGATTCCCAAATCAACATGGACCACCCATACATATAGGCGATTCTAAAGAAATAGGAATAAAAGATCCTTATAAACCAGACTTTGGAGATCCATGGATTCCTGAAAATCAAAAAGATTATACTCCTTTGTACTGGGCATGTGGAGTTACACCGCAACTTGTTCTTCAGTCAGCAAAAATAGATATTTCAATTACTCATTCTCCAGGTAAAATGTTTGTTACTGATCTAACAGATGAAGATATGGCTGTAATTTAGTGAAACTTCTTGAAATTGAAAAAATTATTTTAGAAGATGATACTAGAGGAATGTTATCCTTGTATGAAAAAATAACTAAGGGGTATATTGAAAGATCAACAGACTTAGTTATTAATACAAAAGGAAAAGTTTTTATATGTTCTGGTTTTTATATATTAAATTCTAAAGCGCCTGAAACAGATGGTCCCCCAGGTGCAATTGCATTAGCTGAAACTTTAAGAGATCTAGGAAATGAAGTTTTTATAATAACTGACAAGTTTTCAATGGAAATGTTTCAAGGAATGTATTCAAAAGAAAACGTCTTGGAATTTCCTGTTCTGGGTCATGTCGAATCTAGTGCTTTCTCTAATGATTTAATCAAAGAATATGATCCTAAGTTAATCATTTCCATTGAAAGAGCAGGTTTTTCTGATGATGGGAAATATAGAAATTTTAAGGGTGTAGATTTTTCTGATTTTAATGCAAAAGTTGATTATTTATTTGAACAAATACCCAACTCTGTTGGTATTGGTGATGGAGGTAATGAAATTGGAATGGGAAATTATAAAGACGAAATTTCAGAATTAGGAATTCATCCTAATCCTTCAATAATTACAGCTAAAGAAAACATCATAGCTAGTACATCTAATTGGGGTGCCTACGGGTTAATAGCAGGTATTTCTTTAAAGAAAGAAAAAAATTACCTCCCATCTGTTGATGATGGTATGAAAATGATCAAACAATGCGTTGATTTGGGAGCTGTTGAAGGCTTGTCTGGAGAGTCTAAACCTTGGGTAGATGGAAGGACATTGGAAGAGGATAAAATTTGCTTAGAAAAACTTAATCTTCTTCTTTAGGCTTTTTTATCAAAGTTTCTTTTACAAAGAATCTAAGGAAAAATATTCCTATTAATGCAATAAATCCACTAGAATAACTTGCTATAGCTAAAGAGAAAGAGTTTGCTATTAATCCCATTACAGTAGGTCCTGCCGCTCCTCCACCATCTGAAATTAATCTCCAAATTCCTAGAAATCCTCCTTTGTTTTCTGGAGGGGATAAATCTGAACCTAGGGTTAGTACTAAACCACTTGAAATTCCATTTCCAACTCCAGATAAAATTGAAGCACAAATTAAAGTAGAATAGCTAGTTAAAAATAAAATTGGAGAATTAATTGTTCCTATAAGAACTAGAGAAAACCCTAAGATAGTAAATGCGGGTATTCCTGTGAATCTCCTGCCAAATTTATCCATTACATAACCTGATATAGGAAACATTACAGAATCTACTGCGAAACTAAGCGTAGTAATATATCCTATTTCATCTTTTCTTAATCCAATATTGTCACCCCATAAAGGAATTACTATTTCTCTGCTCGCTCTTAAAAACTGTAAAGCTATTGCTGCGACTCCTGCTGTAAGATATGCATTTTTGTGATCTGAAAATGTATTTTTAAAATCTCCTAGATAGCCATCGTTAGTTTTTCTCTGTGAAAGTTCATAATTTACGGAGGTTTTCAAAATAAGCATTAGTGTAACTAGAGCAATTCCTCCTTGCAAAAAGAAAGGTGCCCTTATAGATACAAATTCTGCTAAAATCCCACCTAATAAAGGCCCAATTATTGTAGCAATTCTTCCTAATCCACCAAAAAGACTTAATGCTTTACCTCTTGACTCATTTGGGATAACTGATGCAATGTAAGCATGTCTTGAAATGGACCATAGTGCAAAACTTGCTCCAGCTAAAAGTCTTGAAAATAATAAAATACTAAAACTTCCACTAAATCCTGCTATTACAGCACTTATTCCAAAAAGAATAACTCCAGATATCATAGTTCTATTCAATCCAAATCTATTTATTAGAATTCCTGCAGGGACATCAAAACCCATCGTCCCAAAATGTCTTGCAGCTATAGCAAAACCAACAAGTAAATCTCCAGATTGAAAAGTATCTCTAGCAAATATAGGTAGAACAGGAATCAGAACACCTTGTCCCATTGATAATAAAAAACTAGGAGCATAAACACTCCAAATTATTGACTTGATTGAGAATTTTTCTTTATTCAAAATTTTTAAGAGCTTTTTGTGTAACCCCACTCATCAACAATTCTTGTTGAATGCTTAATGTTGTTATGTGTAGTGAATTCTAATGTGTTGCCATCTATATCTTGGATATAAATTGCCCTTTGACCATCATGTCTTGTTTGCTTATTAGTAACTTCGTATTCTGAATTTTCTAATATATCAAGTGTTTCATCAAAATTTTCTACTTCAAAAGCTACATGGAAATTTGGCTTTTCATTTCCAGGGCCATCTTGTGGTTCAATTAAATGAACCATAGTGCCATCTGAAGTTTTTGACCAAATAACGTGCTTTTCATCTACCATAGATGGTATTACTTTTAATCCTAAAAAGTCCATATATAAACTAAAAGAATCCTTTCTATTGTTTATAGGTATACCAACATGATTGATTTTTTTGATTTTTATCTTTGCTAGTTCTGACATTTAATCCCTCAATATTTAATTTATTCTACTTCTACTATGATTTCGATTTCTACGGCCATATTGTTTGGCAATGATCCCATTCCAACTGCAGATCTAGCATGTCTTCCTTTTTCTCCAAAAATTTCTACGAAAAAATCTGAGCAACCATTAATTACCTTAGGATGGTCTACAAAATTTGATTCAGCATTTACCATTCCAAATACTTTTACAATTTTTACAACTTTTTCTAAGGAACCTAAGTAAGCATTCATAGCTGATAATAAATTTATAGCCGTATTTCTTGATAATTCGTATGCTTCCTCTGCGGTTATGTCTGATCCTACTTTACCAGTTATGAAGTTTCCAGATTCATCTCTTGGTCCTTGACCTGACAGATAAATTAAATTACCTGTTTGTTGCACAGGTATATAATTTGCTACCGGTGTAGGAGGCGCTTTTAAATCAATTCCTAATTCCTTTAATTTTTCTTCTATACTCATTTTTTCTCCTTTTTAATTTTAATTTTTTATTTTGGTTCAGTCATACTTAATGGTTCTAAAATTTCATCAAGTTCACTTGAAGATAATTTAGTTTCTCTCAAAGCAACTTCTTTAATTGTTTCGCCTGATTCTGAAGCTTTATGTGCTATATCTGCTGCTTTATCATATCCTATTTTTGGAGCTAATGCAGTACAAATTGCTAATCCTTGATTTACCATTTGAGGACCTTTGTTTGTTGCAATAAGCCCTTCTATACATTGCTCAGAAAAATTTCTGCTTCCTGTTGACAAGATTTCAATGGATTCTAAAAGATTATGAGCTGCAACAGGCATCATAACGTTTAATTCAAAATTTCCACTTTGTCCAGCAATGCTTACAGTTTGATCGTTTCCCATAACCTGTGCACATATCATAGCAACAGACTCTGCTATTACAGGATTAACTTTTCCTGGCATTATTGATGATCCAGGTTGTACCTCTGGTAATGCAATTTCACCTATGCCTGCCCTTGGTCCTGAACCAAGCCACCTAATATCATTAGCTATTTTCATAAGACTGACAGCATAGCTTCTAACATTCCCGGAAGCTGAGACTATTCCATCTATAGTTGATTGAGATTGGAAATGGTTATCTGTTTCTTTGAAATTTATTCCAGTCTTTTCACCTATTCTAGTAATAACTTGACCACAGAAATCAGGATTCATGCCTATGCCAGTTCCAACAGCAGTTCCACCAAGTGCTAAAATTGATAGTTCCTCCAGTGCTACTTCTACTTTTCTAATAGAATTTTTTATTTGACCGTAATATCCCTTAAATTCTTGTCCTAGTCTAATAGGTGTAGCGTCTTGTAAATGAGTTCGTCCTGTTTTCACTATTTCCCAAAATTCTTTTGACTTTTTTTCTAAAGAAGATTCTAATATTTTCATCGAAGGTATAAGATCATCTTTTATTGAAATTGCAGCAGCTATATGTATAGCAGTTGGTATAACATCGTTTGAAGATTGTCCTTTATTTACATGGTCATTTGGATGAACTGGATCTCTAGATCCAATTTCCCCTCCTAGTTTTGAAATGGATACATTTGAAATTACTTCATTAACATTCATATTTGTTGAGGTTCCTGAACCTGTTTGGAATATATCAACAACGAAACTATCATCATGGTCTCCATTTATAACTTCTTGGGCTGATTCGATGATAGCATCTGCTAATTTTTTATCTATAAGGTTTAATTCAAGATTAGTTTCAGCTGCAGATTGTTTTATTAGTCCCAAAGATTTTATAAAAGATCTACCAAAACGAAGATTTGAGATAGGAAAATTTAGTTGAGCTCTTCTAGTATTTCCTCCGTAAAGAGCTTCAGAAGGAACCTCTAATTCTCCCATTGAATCTTTTTCTAATCTCATATTCATAAAATTACTCCTAAAGATTTATTTATGTCTTTTGTCATATTCTTCAAATGTTTTTGCAGCTGCTGCAAGTGAATTTACAGCTGTTGGATAACCTCCATAAAAAAGCATTTGAGTTATTAATTCTACTATCTCTTCTTTACTCCAGCCATAGTTTAGAGCACCTGTAATGTGTCCTGGAAGTTGATTAGGTTTATCTAAAACAATTAATGCAGCTATAGTACATAATGAACGTATTTTGGCATCTAATTTTGGTCTTTGGTAAATATGTCCAAAGAGTGTAGCATTAATCAGATCAAAAGCTTCTTCCGTACTTTTAGCTACCTCTGGAGTCCCTGGATCTCCATCATAATACCATTCTCTCCATTCCTTTGCTTTTTCAAGAAGTTCTTCATAACTTTTCATAATTAATTTACCCCTTTCAGATCTGTTTTATATGGTTTATAAACTCCTATCAACAATGCGATTAGAGTTATTAAACTTGATAACCAAAATATAGCATTAATTCCGAAACTATTTACTATAATTCCAGATACGGCAGGACCTAAAAACATACCTAAGGCGTAATATGCCTGATAAGCTCCCATAGCTAATCCTCTGGAATTATCCTCAAAATTAAAAAGAATTAGAGTTATTGTAAGAGTGTAAAGAATCCCTCTCCCAAATCCTGATAAAAATTGTAATCCAGCTATTATTGAAAGATCTTCCATATAAGAAATAAATATAAGGCTAACAATCATACAAGAAGAACCTAGTACCATTGTTTTTCTAATTCCTATTCTACTGATAAACCATGCTGAAAGTGCCATGCCTGTTATACCTGCTAATTGAGATAAGGTAGTAATATCCCCTATATTTGTTTTAGTCCCACCTAAGTTTTCAATTAATATTGGTAAAAAGCCAAAATTTACTCCAAAAGTTACAAAGTGGAACCCAATTGCAATAGCAGAAATTCTTAGTAAGACATCATTTTTTAAAATATTTGTTATTTTTTTTCTACTTATTTTTATTTTTTTTGGTTTTTCATTTTTTGCCCAAAATAAAATAATCATACCTAGAATACTTACAATTAGAGATGCAAAAAATGGAGTCTTATCACCATAAAAATCTGAAAGCCTTCCGCTAAGAAGTGTTGAAATCGTAATTGCGACACCATTTATTCCCATCATAAAAGAACTTGCATAGTGTAATAATTGTTTTTTAAATTGAGAAGCAAATAGAAGACTTATTGCTACCCATCCAGCACCTGCTATACCTGTAATTAATCTTGCAAAAAATATATCAATAGGGCCATCTGAAATTAATAATCCTAAAGATCCTAATGCTGAACAAAGCATTGTCAGAATAGAAAATATTTTTGTTCCCCAGATATCTACGGCTAAACCAAGTGGAATTCTTAGTATAATTTGACCTATTGCATATGATGCAACTATGTAACCTATCATTGCTGAAGATGCTCCTAAATCTTTTGAGTAATTTGGGAGTATAGGAACGTATAAATATAGAGAAGCCCAAAAAAAGAATGTTCCTATAATAACAACTATAATAGATGGGTTTTTTATGATTTCTTTTAATAGTTCTTTCAAAATATGATATATTTTTTTATATAAATTCAAATTACTTATTTTTTATGTATAACTCCATAAAAAAAGGGGGACAATATGAAATTTTGTTACGCAAATAGAAGAATGACTCTTTACCCAAACTCTGTAGATCCATGGGCTTTATCTCCTGAGGATTATACGGATGAATTTTTAATAAAGGTAAAAGATATGGGCTTTGACGCTCTTGAAATTGGCAGTGATACTCTAGACAAGACAGGTGGATCTGAAAAAACAATTATTGATTTTGGGAAAAAAATTAAAGACTTTGGTTTAGATATTGGTTGCATAAGGAGTGGCGGGACTTTGACTGAGGCAAAAAATGGTCCTGAAAATATAAAAAAAATGGAGAAGTCTATTAACTATGCTAGGATCACTGGGGCAGAAGTTGTTAATGGAGCTATCAGTGCACCAATTAGATATCCTGGGAGTCCTGAAGGAAGTTCTTATGCTTCTGGTACTGGCTGGATAAAGTCTCAAGATTCGTCTAAAGAGGCAACAATGTGGATTTATGAACATCTTTCGAAAATTTATAAAGAATCATGTGATAATGCTTCTGATAATAATATCAATGTTTCTGTTGAGATTCACCAAAATTCTCCAGTAGATAATTCTTGGTCAGCAAGATATTTGTATGACATGGTTGATCGATCTAATTTTGGAATTAATCCAGATTTGGGAAACGTTTTGTGGAACTATGATCAACCTGAAGAAAAATTTGAAGACTGTATTGATAATGTTTCAGGTATATCAAATTATTGGCATTGTAAAAACCTGCAGACTGTCTATCATCCAGAAAACCAAAGATCTGTGTTTATAAGAGTTCCTTTACAAGAAGGAGAAATTGATTATAGGTATGCTATAACATCAATGAAAAAATCTGGATATAAGGGGTATATGGCTATTGAAGGGACTCAAAATGGAGATCAGTTTTATAAAGATTATCAAAGCATAAGTTATGCTAAAAATATAGTTAAGTCACTTGATATTTAATTTGCTTCTTTTCCAAATTTGGAGATCCAAACTAAAAACATAGATGCAAAAAAAAGTATAGCAATTCCAAAGAATGCATTTCTATATGAACCTGTTTGGTCATGAATAATACCTGCTACTAATGGTCCAAGAGCCATAGTAATAGATGTTAAAAAGGCGTTTAGCCCCATCATGCTACCTATATTTTTCATTCCAAACTGTTCTACTACTGTTAGGGAAATTAGTGCGCCAAAAGCTCCAAACCCAAGAGAATATATAAAACATCCAACCCAAAGGATTATACTATTTCCTGAAATACATAAAACTAAGGTTCCTATTGCCTGAAAAAATATACTTAATATTAAAGTTTTTCTAGCTGTAAAAGATTCACTTGCTCTTCCAAATGTAATTTTCCCAATTACGCCCATAATTGCAATCATCATTAAGCAAGAGGTTGCCATGTTTTGAGACATACCCTCATCTTCAAGGTATTGAGTTAATTGAGTTAGTATACCTTGATATGTCAAAACACCTATCATCAATGAAACACTAATAGTCCAAAATCTGAAAGATTTTAATGCTTCTTTTATACCAAAACCTATCGCTGCCTGTTTTTTTGCAAGCTCTAAGAAATCTAAATTTCTATTTGTTCTTATTGATTCATTTTCTATATCTTGCATTGATTCAGAAATAATGAAGTAAGAAATTATAGCTAAAAAAAACATTATGGCACCAAAAATTACATATGCTGTTTCCCAGCCTGAAAAGGAAATTACTGATGCTGCTAGAGCTGGCATTGTAAATCCTCCAAAGTTATTTCCTGAAGTTACAGCTCCCATAACTCTTCCTCGTGTTTTTGGGAACCATAACGGTACAATTTTACCCGAAGTAATTTGAGTAGCTCCAGGAAAGCCTGCGTATACTAATGCACTATATAAATACCAATGCCATAAATTACTGATTGTAGGTCTAAGCAAAAATCCTAGGCTAATCATAAGTAGTGATATTAAAAGAACAACTTTTATCCCATATTTATCAGCAGACTTTCCTAAAATTGGACCCGTTATACCTGATATGAAAGCTAATGACAAAGCCCCATTTAATTGTGTTTTTGTCCATCCAAATTCTTCTTGCAATGGAGTAGCGAATTGTCCAAATGCATATTGTGACATTCCTATAGATAGGCCGGTTGATAAAAATGCAATTAGTGCGATTTGATATCCTCTGTATGGAGCAAGCATAAGTAAATCCTATGGAAAAAAGTGAATTTATTTCATGTTATAGCTTCAATAAAGTTAATCAAACATCTATTATAAGTCAAAATGGTTTATATTAGTGAGTTACGGAGGCGACAATGAGTGCAACCTATAGTCCAGTGAAAAATTGGGCAAAAATCCCTTTAGGAATTTCTTTTTATGGAGACTGCGGAGGAGTTGCTGTTGATTCAAAAGATAATGTTTATGTATTCAACAGAGGAACAGACCCTGTATGTGTATTTGATCCAGATGGAAATTTCCTTAGATCTTTTGGCCATGGAGAGTTTGATAGGCCACATGGTATAGAGATAGATAATGACGATAATATTTATTTAGTTGATGATGGTCCTGGAAATTTTATACAAAAAAGAAATAATGATGGCAAGATATTATTTACTGTTGGAGAAAGAGGAAAAGAAGCCCCTTGGCAGGGTGGAGAAATGTTTAATAGACCCACTGATATTGCTATTCACCCCAAAACAGGCGAATTATTTGTATCCGATGGTTATGGGAATTCAAGAGTTCATAAACTTTCACCAGATGGAGAACATATAAAAAGTTGGGGGGTTCCTGGATCCGAAGAGGGAGAATTTTCGCTTCCTCATAATATTTCAATGATAGGGGAGGATAAAGTAATTGTTGCGGATAGAGAAAACTTTAGACTTCAAATTTTTGATTTAGAAGGAAATTTCATTGATCAATGGCATTTGCATCATCCAATGTCAGTTACTCAAGGTAAAAATGGAGATAATAACTTATATATAGGTGAAATGGGTCCTCCAGATGTTCAAATAGGAGTAAAAGGTTTAGGAAATAGAATCGTAATTTTGACTCCTGAAGGGGAAAAAATTGGAGATTTTGGAAGAGGTCTTCCAGGTCAAGATGATGATCAATTTGTAGCACCACATGGTGTCACAACAGATTCAAAAGGTAATGTCTATGTTGGAGAAGTTGCATGGACTTTTTGGGGTTCTAAGCAGGAGCCACAACCATTAGGAGAACTTATTTCACTAAGAAAATGGGAAAAACAATAAGGAGATAACATGACTTTAACAACACAAAAATTTTCTCCTGTACCATTGTGGGCAAAACTACCTCATCCTATGAGGTTTCATGAAGCTACCAGTGTAGCTACAGATTCTAATGATAATGTTTATGTTTTTAATAGAGGCTTATATCCATTAATAATTTTTGATAAAAAAGGAAATTATATTAATCATTGGGGAGTAGGTGAGTTTAATAGGCCACATGGTATCAGAATAGATAAAAATGATGACTTGTTCTTAATTGATGATTTGGCTCATGTTGTTGAAAAAAGAACTAAAAAAGGAGATATTATTTTTACCATAGGAGAGAAAGATAAGCCATCTCCATGGCAAGAAGGAGGATTTTTCAATAGACCTACCGATGTAGCAATCGATGAAAATTCTGGTGATATTTTTGTTGCCGATGGTTATGGTAATTCAAGAATTCATAAGTTTAATTCCAAAGGTGATCATATAAAAAGTTGGGGTAAATCAGGTTCTGAAAATGGAGAATTTTCCCTGCCTCATAATATTAGTATTTTTGATAATAATAAAATAGCTTTGTGTGACAGAGAAAATTTTAGAGTACAGATTTTTGATTTCGACGGTAATTATTTAGATCAATGGCATTTTCATAGACCAATAGCTATTTACTCGGAACAATATTCTAAAGAAATTTACGTTGCTGAAGCAGGTGCGCCTGAAGTTCAAGCAGGAGTTCCTAATCTAGGATTAAGAGTAGTAATAGTTGATGAAAAAGGTAAAAAAATAACATCTTTTGGTAAAGGTACATTAGGAGAAAATCCCGATCAACTTATTGGCCCTCATGGAATGGCTGTAGATTCTGAAGGATCAGTTTATATTGCAGAAGTATCTTATACTGCCTACGGATCAAATCAAGATCCTCCAAGAGAAGTTGCGTCATTGAGAAAATGGGAAAGGAATAATTAGATGATAGTAGGAGAAGGAGAATTTAGGTATGAAGTCGATCCAAATTGGCCCAAAAAAATTCCTGATTATTGGATTTTAGGTCAATGTGCAGATATCGATATTGACTCAGAAAATAATGCTTGGGTATTTTCAAGAGGTAAACATCCAGTTTCAAAATGGTCTAATGAAGGAGACTTTTTAGGATCTTGGGGGAATCAGGGTGATCAAAGAGGTGAATTTAGAATACCTCACGGCCTTAATATTGATACCGAAGGATATATTTGGCTAACAGATCATCAAACACATCAAGTGACTAAGCATAAACCAAATGGTGATTGTGTAATGGAATTAGGCGAGTTTGGATTTGCAAATTTTACACTTACAACAGATGGAACTCAAGGGAACCCATTTAATATGCCTACAGGTTCTTCTATATCTCCAGATGGTAAAATTTTTGTTAGTGACGGATATGGTAACAGAAGGGTCCATAGGTTTTCTAGTGAAGGTAAACATGAGCTGTCTTGGGGAGAACATGGTACTGGGAATGGCCAATTTGCAATAGTTCATCAACTTGCTGTTTATCAAGATAATAGAGTTTTTGTATGTGATAGAGAAAACAACAGAATACAAATATTTTCTCCTGATGGAGAATTATTAGATATTTGGACTGATGGATTAGCTGGACCTGGAGATATTCATTTTGATGGTAATATAGCATATGTAGTTGAGCAAAGTGAAGGAAGCGGAATTTCTATATGGGATGTTTCTACTGGAAAAGTTATTACCAGATGGAGAGGGATCCCTGAAATATGTGAAGCTGTTCATGGATGTTCTGTAGACTCCAATGGCAATATATTTATAGCAGAAATTGGTATGGGTAATGTAGGCCAGAGAATCAGGAAACTAAATAAAGTTTAAAATGCGTCTGGGCTATTAGCAATTTTTTGTAGGTCATCTCTAGTATATGAACCAAGTGATCTAAACTCATACTCTGTATAATTTTTTATCCATTTCATTGCAATTTTAGATGCTTGATTATATTTAGTTTTCTGATTATCTGAAGCATTTTCTCCAAGAAGATTTATAATGTCTTTAGTCTCATCAATAATAATTTCTTTTACTAATTTAAAAGTATGTTCTTCTTCTGTATCTTCAGAAACTGATTTATGGATTATTCTTTGAGCAATTTGTCCAGTTGATATTCTTGCTGTAGCTAAATCTTCCATTAATGCAGGCCTTTTTCCTGGTCTTCCTGCTAATCTATCAATTCCTTTTGCACCTCTACCATTTAGCCATCCTTCTATATATTCGACAAGAGTTCTAACATTTTGCCTGGTTCCTTCCTTTGTTAATGTACCCTTAGGGTTACCTATATTAACTGGATAGTTATCTGGGTTTTTCATCTCTTCGGATGGCTCCCATCCAGATTCTCTAAGTCTTTTGAAAGGTTCAGCAGCTGGGTCCATATGATATATATGAGCAACCCATGCTCTAAGAAATCCTTGCTTTGCTTCCCATTCCTTATCTGCTTTTATTGATTTGGCAGCTTCTATATTTACTTCTTCATCTCTTGATGGTAGAGCAGTAGCCATTCCTCCTATAGGAACAGCATTATGCTTTAGGCATATTGCAACTAATCTTCTGAAAATATTTGACATGAATTCAGTATTTTGAATAGTTACATCAAATCTATCAGGCCATACAAAATTTTCGTCATGCATTACATACTCTAGAATACTAGCCTTCAGATCCCACCTAGCTGCATTAAGTCCTGCTGCATATTCTCCCAAAGCATAAAGCATTTCTTCCATTTGGAAAACAGCAGGAAGGGATTCAATAAGTATAATCCCTTTAATATTTAAGTCACTTAATTCACTTACAGAGTTCTTTATTTCAGTGAATAAAGAGTTATAAAATTTAGTTTCTCTAGCTGATTCTGTTTTAGGGATATAAAAATAGACTCCTTGTCCTTTTTTGTGTTGCTCTCTACCTCCAAAAAATAGAGTAAGCGCTGTTCCTAATATAGTGGCTGAAATAGGATCTCCATCTACTGTAACCATTGTTTCATCCAAATGTAATCCTCTTTCTCTATGCATGAAGAAAGGGATTTTACCTGGTTCTAACTCGTAATGCTTACCAGTTGTTTCATTATCAAATTGAAGAGTTCCTAAAGTTGCTTGCATTCTATTTCTAGCGGCATAAACAGAATCTTCAAGTGTATGGCCGGCAGCGTCTTCATCATCATCCAAATCACCTTCAGCTCTAACTCCACCCGGTCCTGGGTTTAGAGCATTAATTAACATTGATGCAATTCCAGCTGGGCCAGAGATTTCTATTCCAGGAGTTCTTAGGTCCGCTGGCAATTCAGGAATTTCCCAATCACCGTTTGCTTCAGAAGATTCAAGAAGCTTGGGCATTATGCCGTTTCGAGCCTTTTCCTGATTAGCAATTCTTTCTTTTCTTATTTCACTAACTTCGTTATTGAACTTATCATGTAGTTTTACTAATAGATCTTGAAACTCTTCAGTAAAAATATCTGAGCAGTCAATTGAGGATATGTATGATAATCTCTTAGACAAATAAATACTCCTAAAATAAAATTTTTCTGAAAAAAATTATACTATGTATTTTTGTTTAATCTATAAAGAAAGTTTTAACTTTAGCTGATTAGTTCTTTTAGATCAGAGACATCTCTGTCAGATCTTAATCTTCCAAGAGCTTTTCTTTCAATTTGTCTTATTCTTTCCCTAGTCAGGCTTAAGTCTTTTCCAATTTCTTCAAGAGTTCTAGGTTTCCCGTCAGTTATTCCAAATCTTAATTCTAAAACTTTTCTTTCTCTGTCATTGAGTTGACTTAACACTGTGTCAATATGACTTCTCATAGATGACTGAGCTGCAACCTCTGGTGGTGTAGGAGTAGAATCATCTTCAATAAGGTCTCCTAATTCATTCTCTCCTTCTTCACCAATAGGAGTTTCTAGAGATACTGGCTCTTGAGCCATCTTTAGAATTTCAGCCACTTTTTTAGGTTCCATTTCTAGTCTTTCAGACAATTCTATTATGGATGGTTCTCTATTGAATTCTTGTGCTAGCTCTCTTCTTGATCTCATTATTTTATTTAATGTTTCCACAACATGCACAGGTATTCTAATTGTTCTTGCTTGATCTGCTATAGCTCTAGTTATTCCTTGCCTTATCCACCAAGTAGCATAAGTTGAAAACTTAAATCCTTTTCTGAAATCAAATTTTTCTATAGCCCTCATAAGTCCAATATTTCCTTCTTGGATTAGATCTAACATTGATAATCCTCTGTTGAGGTGTTTTTTTGCTACAGAAACTACTAATCTTAAGTTTGCTTCTCCTAGATGTTTCCTAGCTTTTTCTCCTTCTTCTTTAATTGTCCTAATGTGATACATTATGGAATTCTTGGTTATTTCTTCAATTATTTTTGATTGATTTTTTATCTGTTTTTCTAAATCAAGATTAGAAGAAATTACATAGTTTTCAGGTATAATTCTTCTAAGAACAGAGAGTTCTATTAAATTTGCTTCTGCTTCTTCTAAGGGGATTCCAATAGAGTCAGAAACATACTTGGCAGCATTCATAAAAATTTCATCAACTTTTTGTCCGTCTATAATTTCCTTTATTTGTTCATTAATTGCTAGCTCAGATAATGTAATGTTTTCTTTAATGTTTAGGAATTTTTTTAAAGATTTTATAAGTTTTGAATGTTCAGAAAATTTATCTAATGTTTTAGTTATAACAAAAGCATTCAGTTCATGATTTTGGAAAAAATCTGTAGTGTAATCTAAAGCTTCTTCAGAAAAATCAGAAGGTAAAGCCATTAGTTTTTTTAGGCATATAGAAGTTTCAATGGATCTAGCTAATATAACCTCATCGCTTGCTGATAATAGATTTACTTTACCAATCTCTTTAAGGTACATTCTTACAGTATCATTACTTAACTCTGAATCATCCTTGTTCTTTTTATTATTGTCTACTTTGGAGTCTCTTTCTTGCTCCCAACTTGTAAGTTCAGAACTAGAGAAAGATTTCAGATCTTTTTCTTCTTCATTAGCTTCATCTTCTAACCCTGTTTCACTTGTTCTGTGAATTCCTTCTTCGTTTTCAAACTCTTCCTGAAAATCGTTTTCTAAAGATGAATTATCTTCGTTAGACTTTTGAACCAAATTTCTCTCCTTTGTTAATTACTCAGATACTCTATTCTATTGAATTTTGTTAAAAATAAGAACTTGTATTTAATACGGGTTTTTAACTTGCCTGATAAAAAAATAGAGTGTATACCTCTATTATACAACATTTCATAGTGAAATAGAGGGTAACATGAGTAGCTTTAATTTTGATAATTTATGGTCTGAAAAATCTACAGATGCAGACAGAATAATAACCTTACATGCAAAGTATGATTTTGCAGTGGCATATCCACCATATGAAGAAGTCCCAATGTATGGATTAATTGATGGTTTAAAATCTAAGGTTGACGCTAATTTGGAAAAAGTCTCAAAAGAAATGGCCTATTATCCACATGTTCAAGGAGATGAATCATTAAGAGAGTTTACTGCAAATAAAATTTCATCTGATAGGGGCATAAAAACAGACAAAGATTCAATAGTTTTGTGTAACGGTTCAGGTGAAGCAAATGGTTTGATAATACAAGCATTGATAGATCCAGGAGATTATGTCATTACAGAACAGTTTGTTTATATGGGAACTACAAAACAGCTTACATATTATAATGCGAATACTGTTGGTTCGCCAATGGATGATCAAGGTCTAATACCTGAAAAACTAGAAGAAACTATTTTGAATATAAAAAATCAACATGGTGTTATGCCAAAGATGTTATATACAATTCCTGAACACCAAAATCCAACAGGTTCAACTCTTCCAAAAGCTAGAAGGTTGCAAATTATAGATATTTGTCATAAATATGGAATCCCTATTCTAGAAGATGATTGTTACGTAGACAATAGATTTGAAGGAGAACCTGAACCTGCATTTGCTTCGCTAGATGATTCAGGTATGGTAATTTATGTTGGATCTTTTTCCAAATTAATAGCACCAGGTTTAAGATTAGGTTTTTTCACTGCAAGTAATGAAGTAATTGATAGAGCTTTATCTGTTAAGGTTGGATCTGGCCCTAACCAATTTGCTGCTTATGCAATTGATGGTTACTTAAGGAGTAATTTAGAACAACAAAAAAGTAATTACGACAAGATCTTAAAAGAGAAAAAAGAATCTATGGAAAAAGGATTAGAAGAAGTGTTTTCTGGAACCAAAGCAAAATGGTCTTCACCTCTTGGTGGCTGTTATACATGGCTTGAAATGACAGATGGTTCTAATTTAGCTGAAGTTAGAGATGAAGTATTTGATAGAGGTGTAGGATATATTGCAGGAGATATGTTTGCACCTAATGGAGATGGTCAAAATATGGCTAGGCTATGCTTTGCTTTTGAACCGATAGAAAAAAATTATGAAGGAATTATTGAACTAGGATCAATTTTTAGAGATTTAAATGTAATCTAAGATTTATCCCTGATCTCTATCTCTTCTTTTGTTCCTATATAAAACCCTACTCTTTGATGTAAATCAGAAGGCTTGATTTGTAATATCTTTCTTTCTCCATCGTTTGCATTTCCTAAAGTGTTTTCTGCTATAAACGACAATGGGTTACATTCATAAATTAATCGTAATCTGCCTTCCCCTGTCATTGGATTTGAAGGGTAAGCAAAGATTCCTCCTTTTATAAGATTTCTATGAAAGTCAGCAACAAGAGATCCAACATACCTTGCAGTGTATTTACCTTCATCTCCTGATCTAAGTTTATTTATCCAATTTTTATCTTTTTCAGTAAAATTATTCCAGTTTGATTCATTGACTGCATAAACTTTGGAATTTCCATGTGACACAGATGAATGAGTTTTTAAGGCAATCCCGTCTTTATTAAAAGAAAACATAGATGTGTCATCTGGTGCAGAAATACACATAACTGTAGATGAACCATATACTGTATATCCAGCAACTATTGCATTTTCTCCTTTTTGTAATAAATTTTCTAAATCATTCTGATTGTTATTTAACTTTTTATATACAGCAAAAATTGTTCCTATCGTTACTGCAACATCTATGTTTGAAGACCCGTCAAGTGGATCAAATACTACAACATAATCAGCATCATGATTATTATTTTCAGGAATTATAGCTGTTTCTATTTCTTCTGAACCCATTAGGAAAACTTTTCCGGTTTTAGACAAATTATCTATAAGAAGATTGTTTGCATAAATATCTAATTTTTCAACTTCTTCACCCTGAACATTTATTTCTCCTGTTTTACCTAAAAGGTTTTTTATACCAGAAGATCTAATAGTTTCAGATATATCAAAACATGTATTTGCAATTGTTTTAAGTATGGTATTTAAATTTGGACTGAATTTTTGCTCTTCCAGATATGAATTTAAATTTTCATTATTATTTGTCATTATTAATATAAATTGGTAAGGATTAATACAAACATATTACTAAGTTTTTATTTTTTCAATCTGAAATTAATCGATTCTTTATTGATTATCAAATTATCCAAAAACCAAAATTTCTTATCGTGTAAATAATTTATTTTTATAAAATTGCTTAAATTTCAATTATTATGTGCAATATTATGTATGCGAAATCACATAAAAAATGTTCTAATATTAAAGTATTAAAAAATAAGGATAATAAATGGACATATATGTAGGTAACCTACCTTGGAGTATAGATGACGATGGTCTTAAGGACCTATTTGCAGAGCATGGAGACGTTATAAGCGCTAAGGTAATTAGAGATAGAGAAACCAATAGATCAAGAGGATTCGGTTTCGTAGAAATGGAAGATGCTTCTTCAGAAAATGCTATTTCAGCATTGGATGGTCATGAAGTTGATGGCAGAGCTCTAAAGGTAAATAAATCTAAGGGTAAATCTTAGTTTTCTAAAAAGAATATCTAGACGTTTCAATAATTTTTTTTAGATATCCTCAAATCTTAATCTTATAAATATATTTTAGTTTCAAATTGAGCTTTTTGTATATTTATGTTTAATTTTTTGGCTATAACTTAAAACTCAAAAAGAAATACTCTTTTTGAGTTGGTATAGCCAGTTTCAATTTATCCAAACATGCTATAGATTTGATGTAAATATGTATAGTTTTTACTATTATTTTATTTCATGATTTGGAGAGAGATTAATGGATACAAAAGAGTTGAATAGAGTGGCTAACCATATGGTAATGCCAAACAAAGGTGTTTTAGCTGCTGATGAGAGTTCGGGGACTATAAAAAAAAGATTTGATTCAATAAACGTAGAATCAACTGAAGATAAAAGAAGAGATTGGAGACAACTCTTGTTTCAAACTCAGTCTATTTCAGACTATATTAGTGGAGTTATACTTTTTGATGAAACTTTGCGACAGAGTACATCTGAAGGCGAAAAATTTGTAGACCTATTAAATAAAAAAAATATTATTCCAGGAATTAAAGTAGATAAATCAACTCATCCTCTTCCACTAAGTGAAAAAGAAGTAATCACTGAAGGACTTGATGGATTAAGAGGAAGATTAGAAGAATACTTAGACTTAGGGGCCAAATTTACTAAATGGAGAGCAGTTATAAATATCAGCGATAACTTACCGACTGATTATGCAATAAATGTTAATTCATATCAGCTAGCTTTATACTCAGCTTTGAGTCAAGAAGTTGGATTAGTTCCAATCGTTGAGCCTGAAGTTTTAATGGATGGAAATCACTCAATAGATAGATGTGCTGAAATAACTACTAAAACATTAAATAAAGTCTTTAGTGATTTGGATGATTCCAATGTGTATTTGCCAGGAATAGTTCTAAAACCAAATATGATACTTTCTGGTAAGGAAGCCTCAAATAGAGCAAATCCAAAAGAAGTTGCAAAATATACTGTAGATGTACTTGAAAACACAGTCCCTAAAGAAGTGCCAGGTATAGCATTTTTATCTGGTGGGCAGGAGGATCAAGAATCAATAGATAATTTAAATGAAATCAATATTTATTCAAAAAACAAGAAGTCTCCATGGGAACTTACTTATTCATATGGAAGAGGTTTACAAGCAGCTCCTTTAAAAATTTGGAATGGGAAAAAAGAAAATATTGAAAATGCTCAGAAAGAATTTGAAAAACGTGGTATTTCAGCATCTAAAGCAAGGCAAGGAAATTACTAAATGGATATAAAGAAATTATTAAGTGAATCTGACTCGAATCTTATTTCTCATAGAAGGAATTTACATGCAATGCCTGAACTGGGATTTGAAGAAGAAAAAACTTCAAAATATATACAAGATGAACTTAAAAAGCTTGGAATCCCAATTAGTACAAAATATGGTAAAACTGGTGTGGTTGGGGTAATTAAGGGCGGATTAGGTGAAGGTAGATCTATAATGATAAGGGCAGATATAGATGGTTTGCCAATTACTGAAGAAACAGAACTTGATTTTGCTTCAAAAAATGGAGCTATGCATGCATGCGGTCATGATGGTCATATTTCAATTCTTCTAGAAACTGCAAGAATCCTTCAATCTCTTAAGGATTCACTTAAGGGAGAGATTATATTATGTTTTCAGCCTGCTGAAGAAATTGTTCAAGGAGCATTAGCAATGATTGATGATGGTTTATTTGAAGACTATCATCCTGAAAGAGTTTTAGGTTTGCATATATGGAATCAGCTACCTTCGGGTTTTGTTGGAGTTAATGATTCCGCTGTATTTGCTTCTGCTGATGCATTTTCACTAGAAGTAAAAGGAAGAGGAGGGCACGGAGCTTTACCTCATTTAAATATTGATCCAATAGTAGCTGCATCTCATATAATATCTAATGCTCAAACAATAGTAAGTAGAGAAATTTCTCCTCAAGACCCAGGGGTTTTAACTTTTGGAAAAATCGAGTCAGGATTTGCTCCAAATATTATTCCAGATTCTGTAAGCATAGAAGGTACTATTAGAGCCTATTCTCAGGATGTAAGGGAAAGAATTTACTCTTCTTTAGAAAGAATAAGTAAGCTTAGTGCTGAATCTATGAGATCTACAGCAAGCACTGAGATTATGTATGGTGCTGGTCCTGTAGTAAATGAACAAGAAGTTGCATCTTGGGTTAGAGATAAAGCAAGAGAAGTTTTAGATGATTCATTGGTTGGACCAACAGAACCTGTAAGTGTTGGTGATGATATGGCAGAATTTTTACAAAGAATTCCAGGTGTTTATTTTCTTTTAGGTGCAAGTGTAGGTAATAAATATCCACATCATAATACTAGGTTTGATTTTGATGAAAAAGCTATGATTAATGGAGTTAAAGTTTTTCTATCTTGCACCCTAGATTTTCTAAATAATTAGACTACAGGAGATGTGCCTCCATCAACGTTAACTGCAGTCCCTGTAACATAGCTAGCTTTTGATGATGAAAGAAAACATATAACGTTTCCAACTTCTATAGCTTCACCAACTCTTCCCATTGGAACATTTTTTCCCATTATTTCCCAATGATCTTCTAGGGTATAATCAGGTTTTTCTTTTTGTATGTTTTCAACTCTAGTCCTATGTTGTCCAGATTTTAATAGTCCTACACATACCGTGTTGACTCTAATATTTTGAGATGCATATTCTTTAGACCATGCTTTAGTTAAAGAAATACCCGCAGCTCTAGATAATGAAGTTGGCTGACTTCCTCCAGCTGTGGCTTTTCCTCCAGGAGTTGTGATATTTACTATACTTCCAGATCCATTTGATTTCATATCTTCTATAACTGCTCTAGCACAATAAATTGCTCCATAAACTTTTAAATTTAAGTCTTCAGTTAATTGTTCATTTGTCATTTCTTCGAGAGGAGATGCTGAAGAAGTACCAGCATTATTTACTAATATATCTATTTTCCCAAATTCATCTCTTACTTGATTTATTGATTTATTAACTGAAGCTTCATCCCTAATATCAGTTGAAATTGCCATAACTTTTCCCTTGGCATCTTTTTCAATTTCTTTCACAGCATTATCTAATTTTTCTTGAGTTCTTGCTAGTATTGCAACATTAGCTCCTTCTCTAGAAAGAGAAATTGCGGCAGATAATCCAATTCCATCACTACCACCTGTAATAATTGCATTTTTGCCATTTAATCCAAGGTCCATAATTTTGTCCTTTCAGTTATAATAAATGAATTCTTAAGAATATATATCAATAGGAATTTTCTTTGAAGCCTCTAAAAGTAAATAAAAGAATTATTCTCGGACCAGGACCATCATCTGCTAATCCAGATGTACTTCATTCTATGTCTAACCCTATACTAGGATATTTAGATCCTGACTTCTTTAAAATTCTTGATGATGTAAGGACTGAGCTTAAAAATCTCTATAGAACCAAAGACCATGCTTTTGCTTTAAGTGGTTCAGGTTCATCAGGAATGGAGGCAGGTCTTACATGTTTGGCTGAAAGGGGAGACAAGGTAATAATTTGTAGCTATGGATACTTTTGTGAAAGACAAATACTTATGGCTGAAAGATTAGAATTAGAAATTATTCCTATTAGAACTGAATGGGGGAAACAAATGGATCCTTCACTTTTAGAAGATGCATTAAGAGAAAACCCTGACACAAAGCTTGTTGTAGCAACACATGCTGAAACAAGCACTGGTGTATTGCAAAACATTGAAGAACTCGGAAAAATAGTTTCAAAAACCAATGCATTATTTATGATTGACTGCGTAACTTCAATAGCAGGGACTGAAATACTTTTTGATGATTGGAATATAGATTTTGCGTATGCAGGATCTCAGAAATGTTTGGCTTCACCTCCAGGATTATCTCCTTGTGC
>Ga0315315_10000752_pt1 | contig 28492 bp, 22 predicted proteins | sample M140m3416metaG_FD_203699 | JGI IMG/M metagenome (GOLD analysis project Ga0315315, IMG submission 203699) | Ammonia-oxidizing marine archaeal communities from Monterey Bay, California, United States - M1 40m 3416 | ecosystem: Environmental > Aquatic > Marine > Intertidal zone | place: USA... | reverse complement strand
AGTTTCAGTTTTTCATCTAATCGGTACTTCTCATTCTCGAGACGTTGCGATTCGGGGCACATATGATCCGGTATGCCTCGCACGTTTAACGGTTTCAATCCGGACTCGATACGAGCCGTGTTGATAGCCTTCACAAATGTGCTCGGACAATCACGCAATTCATACTCGAGAGAAAACCTTCTGCGGCGATCTATGTCGCGTCCGATCTTTCTTTCGTCTAACATCTAAACATTCCTCGAGGATGTCATCGATCAGTAGGAGTGTGTTTGAGTAAACCTGCCGCCAACTCGTGAAACCACAGGATCGAATTGACGGCAGGGAGCAACAGTGCGTCAGGTTGCCGTCTGTGTTAGGAACATCCTGCCGCACTGCTTCTCTAAAAAACCCTGGACGCCATTCTGCACCCGTGCTTTCAAGGCGGTGATATTCGTCGAGGAATGCCTTCACCACCTTTAGCGACTCCTCAAGGCTCTTTACTTGTTGCTCGAGATCCTCACGGCATCTGTGTTCCTTAAGCCATGCAGCTTTTTTCTTGCAGTTTGATAAACTGCACCTATGCAAGACGATCCACCAACAGACGAGCGAAAGCAAAGAGCAAAACAGCTAAGGGATCAGTGGCAAAGAAAAAAGGAGCAATCGCACGTTGTTTTGGCGTCACTTTCTACACCGGAACGACATATTTTCTTTATAGAAATCATAGTTTGGTGGAGCGGTGCGGTTTTATTTTTTCTTGGAGCATGCATATGTGCCTTTTTTTTTGTCTTCTTCAGTTTCTTCGATGATGCGTTCCCGAACCTACCATGGCGTCCTTTCTTAGCTGGCTTAGGTTTTTTTGTTTGCTTATTTGTTGCACGTTGGATGTCTCATTCTCCATCGCGTAGAGCGAAAGCAAGGCAGAATGCAGTAAAGCGGGGCGACGATGCACTAGAAGACGTAATCGAAACGGAGGCTTAGAAAATGCCTGACTGGATGTGGGAAGTGTTCTGGGTTTTGCTTTGTCTGTTACCTTGCGCCCTGTGGCCGAGTTGGGACAATGATCAGTGGTTAAGTGATGATCAGTGCATATGGGGGCGTGATGATGACGATGATGACGGGTGTATATAGGGGTTCCTAGCCGAGCACTGCAACCATGCAAGACGATCCACCTGATCCTGATGACGATGATCTGTCTGACATGTTGGATGGTGCACTGTCAACGAGTCCACACCTGCCTGTAGATGGACAGCAGAAGCAGCGAGTAGTTGTGCTGACTGGTGCGGGCATCTCTGCCGAGTCCGGCTTACGCACATTTCGAGGCAGCGATGGACTGTGGGAGGGGCATCGTGTTGAGGAGGTAGCGACACCGGCGGCGTGGGAAGCTGATCCTGCTCGAGTCCTAAGATTCTATAATGACCGCCGAAAACAGGCACGATCTGCCAAGCCGAACGTTGCGCATAAAGCACTTTCAGCTCTCCAGAGGTGTTTTGAGGTTGATATCATCACACAAAATGTTGACGACTTGCACGAGCGGGCAGGGTCGGCTCGTGTGCTTCACCTGCATGGCGAAGTAATGAAAGCTCGGAGCACACGGAATTATGATTATCTTATCGAGCTTGGTAGCAACGATATTAGCCTCGGAGACACATGCCCTGCGGGCAGTCAAATGCGGCCGCACGTTGTGTGGTTTGGCGAAGAGGTGCCAGCAATGACAGCCGCAGCTGAACTCGTCGCGCAGGCCGACATCCTTCTTTGTGTTGGAACGTCGCTTCAGGTATACCCGGCTGCTTCACTCGCTTTTCTCGCGCCAGATGAAGCACGTCGAATTGTTGTTGACCCGCACATTCCAGAATCGATTGTTCGGACCACGTTTGAATGTATTGTGAAACCGGCCAGGGAAGGTGTACCGAGCATTGTTCGCGAGTTAGTGCGAGACTCAGGTTGTCATTCGAACGATTACGGTGACTGGTAGCGATATTTTCAAGATTGGACGTGCCACCTGTGTCATTCCGAAGAAGAGCCGCTTAGATCAAAACCATTCGAATTGCTGCGACGGCTGTGAATGCAAGGAGAAAGGTGTCAAAGACTTTTTGTGGAAGTCGTCGCACCACCATTAGGCCAAAGATGAGTCCGGCAACGACGCATGGCGCTAATATAAGATCAATAAGAAGGCTCTCAGTAGTAATGAAGCCAAGGTTTGCACTAAATGGGATTTTCGCAATATTCAAAACAAAGAAAAACCAAGCGCCCGTTGCTACGAGCTTCAGTTTGGGAAGAGAGACTGCAAGGAGATAGAGTGCTATGACGGGGCCTGCTGCATTGGCCAACATCGTTGTTATTCCACCAAGGATGCCCATCGACCAGGCAAACGGTTTAGTGTGGGGAATTGTTGTAAATAAGTGTGGCCGCCACATCCTGAGAAGTTGCCCGAAACAAAGTAGAATAATGATGATGCCGATCAGCGGCTTAAAGGTGGCCTCATCAAGTCGACCCAGCAGGCTCCAGCCAATGACAACCCCAACGAATGCTGGTGGGAGTAACCGGAGTACGTATCGCCAATCAACCTCGCGCCCGATGAGCCAAACTGCGCAGCAGTCTCCGACAATGAGGAGAGGCAGGAGTGCCCCGGTTGAGGCTTTTGCACCGAATACATAGGCAAATACAAGCACATGGACAAGGCTGACGCCAGCCAATCCACTTTTTGATATGCCAACGCCCGTCGCTCCCAGCACGAGCAGAAACCATGAGAATGGAGAAAGGTCTGACATGAAATATAGTTTTGTAATTGTGTGCTGGAAAGAAAGCTGACTAAGATTGAGGCCTAGTGTGCCTCACGGCGAATCTCTTACAAGTCAAAACTTTCTCCTCGGGTCTATTTCATGGTTCAACGGCTATTTCTATCCCTATCTCAATTTTCAAGCAACGTGCGCAGGGTCCATTTGGTAGTGCTTTTTTGTTCTCTCCTCTGTGTCGCAAACACCGCAAAGTGTGCAGAAGTAGAGAGAGCCGATGTGGATGTTGTTCCAACCAGTGAAGAACTTCGACTTCAGTTGCGTCCACTCACGGAGGAAGAACTTAAGAAAGAGGCAGACGTGTGGCAAGTCCGCGTGCAAAAAAAAGTTGCTGAAATAAGCCAGCTTCAACTGGATAAAAAGACGGGTTCAGCCAACAAAGAGATTGTTGGTCTTCAGGAAGAGCAGGATAAGTTACTAAATAGATTTCGTGTGGTGCTGGATGAGTGGGAGCGGAAGGGTGGAGATCCAAAGAAGTACCGTGCCTACGCATCTGCTGTGAGTGGGTTGGAATTTGATTTCTATAATCTGCAAGCAACATTTATGGTTTTGAAGAACTGGGTGATGTCACCCCAAGGGGGGCTTCAATGGGTTGGGCGTCTCTTTATGTTTGGGTCTATCCTTTTCGCCTCTTGGATGTTGTCTCGCGTACTCAGTAGGATTTCTGGTGAGGCCCTTTCACGAGTCGAGGGTGCATCGTCACTCTTACGAACATTTTTGATCAATTTTGTGCGACAGGCAATTCTAGTGCTCGGGTTTGTAGTGTCGCTTTCTGCGCTGGGTATTAACACGAGTCCAATACTGGCGCTAATCGGTGGTGCCGCTTTCGTCATTGGACTTGCCCTTCAGGGGACTCTTTCAAACTTTGCGCAGGGGCTCCTGATTCTTGCATATCGACCATTCGATGTCGGTGATGTTATTGACGCCGGCGGGGTCAGTGGGATCGTGGACTCAATGAATATGTTATCTACGACCATTCGGACGTTTGACAACAAGAAGATGATTGTTCCAAACGGAAAAATCGGTGGTGATACGATTACGAACGCAACGGCGAGTAGTACACGAAGAATCGACATGACGTTTGGAATTGGCTACGATGATGATGTTGCCAAGGCTCAGGAAATTCTCGAACGAATTATTAATCAACACTCACTTGTATTGAAGGATCCTTCTCCGCTCATCAAGATGAATGAACTTGGTGAATCTGCAATTAATTTCATAGCCCGGCCGTGGGCCAAGACCGGAGATTATTGGACAGTATTTTGGGAAGTAACGGCTGCGGTTAAGGAAGAGTTCGACTCCGCCGGTATATCATTTCCCTATCCACAGCATGATGTTCACCTCTATCAAGTTCAGGATAAGTGATCTCAGAGGACATCACTGTATGAGATGCTACAAATGGCTTGAAGGTTATACAGGACAGGATCCGGTGGCTTGAATGACGCCATTTGAAATCGGATTAATTCTTGCAGGCTCTTTTTTTGGTGGCTTCGTCAATGCCATTGCTGGTGGTGGTGGACTCGTTTCACTTCCTGTTATGCTCGGTGTCTTTCCCGAGGCGTCGCTACCAAGTATTTTTGGTACGACAAAGTCGGCGATGGTGTGGGGAACAGCGTGGGCGGCACGATCATATGCAGCCCACGTTAATGTGTCGTGGAAGCGACTTTTACCAGCCCTTATTATGGCCATGCTTGGTGGGTTTCTTGGTGCGTGGCTTTTGACGTACTTTGAGTCAGAGTGGCTTCGAAAGGTACTACCTGTGCTCCTGGCCTTTGTGTTTTGGTACACCTTGGCAAGTCGGCATTTCGGACGAGACCACGTCCCCACCTATCAACCCCGGTATGAGGCTGCCTTTGCTGGTGTGATTGCTTTTTGCTTGGGCCTTTATGACGGTTTCTTTGGACCAGGGACCGGTAGTTTCTTTGTCTTCTTTTTTGTGAGGTTTCTGGGGTACGACTTTCTCCATGCATCAGCCTCGTCAAAGGCTCTAAACGCAGCGACGAATGCTGCAGCAATTTGTGTGTTTGCATCAAGCGGAGTCGTCTGGTGGCCACTAGTCATTCCAATGGCCCTTGTGAATGTTGTAGGTGCCGGTTTAGGAACAGCGGTTGCCTTTAGACGAGGAAGTGGATTCGTCCGCAATATATTTCTCATGGTAATAGCCGTCCTCATTCTGAAGACAGCCATTGATGCTTACTGGTTGTGATCCAAGCTTTGGTAGTCAACCGGATTTGGCAACTTGTCTGAAAAGGCATAACTTTTTGTAAAAAATCTCAGACTGACCGCCGGACGTGGAGAACAGTTTTAGGATTGGCCGGAAAGTTCCTCGAAGCCGATAGAGATGCCATAGAGAGATCAAGCTTTCCAATTCAAGTCGAATCGTATTTCCTGCCGCACTAATCGTGACCGAACGCCCCTGAAGTTGCCCATTGAGGTGGCCGGTCAATACTACTTTGGGTCGTTGCTGGTGTCCCGTGTCTTGATTTTGATGCATCCATCAAGAATCCACTCTGCATGTTGTGCACTTTCCGTGGTGTCACTCGGAATTTTGACATGAAGGTTTTCGAACTCGTAAGAGATTTCCGCTTGTCTGCCGGTAAGTCTGTCGTAGAGACCAATTGCCAAATCTGGCCATGAAATGGGTTGCGAATCAGCCATTTGTTACTCCTTAGATGAGGTTGACTAGAAAAAATTGGTTCACGGAGTTACTGTAGGCTTCAAGGTTGAAGAATCAAGGTGTGTCCGCAGCATTTCCATGATCGTGTGGGTTGTTGATGAGAAATTGACGGCTGAGTGCCTTAAAAAAAGGATAGGAAATTTAATGTTACTGAAGAGTTTAATTCTGAGCGGATTGGTCTCATTGATGTGCATTGGGTCGTTGCAGGCAGCCGAGAAGGTCAGCAGTGAAGGAACAGGTCCGGCAGAATTGTCAACCAAGGCTTGGGTCGCGTTGAAAGCCGGTGATCACGAACAGGTGTCAGAGATCACAACACAATGCTTTAAGGAATTTGGTGATAAGGCCGAAAAACAGCAGAAGGAATCAGGGAAAGAAATTTCAAAAAAGAATGCTTCTTCTTTCCCAGAACTCAACTCAGTTGGAACATGCCTTTTTATTCTTGCTGAATCATTATCACAGCAGGGAAACGCTGAGAAGAGTCAGGCCACATTAAAAAAATTGATCAATGAATTTCCAGAATGTCATTGTGCAAACGAAAAAGGCTACTACTGGAAGCCTGCACTGGCAGCTGAGAAGCGACTCGCCGAAGCAACGAAGAACTCAGACTAGCTCGTTGCGACAGCTTCCGTGACTGCCTTTACGGCTTTATGAATATCAGCGTCTGTGTGTTCGCAGGTAATGAAAAATCGAATTCGGGCAGCAGATTCCCGAACGGCAGGGTACAAAATTGGACGAGCATTTATGCCCATCTCTAAAAGTCGTTGAGAAACGGCAAGAGCTTTCTGTGAACTACCAACAATAACCGGAATCACCGGAGTGTTCAGGCTTGGGCCGGTGTCGAGGCCAGCCTCTTTTGCTAGAGCAAGAAAAAGAGCTGACCTTTCGTGAAGTTGTCGAACACGCCATGGTTCGGCTTGAAGGATTTGCAGTGCAGCGAGAGCAGCAGCAGTATTGGGTGGTGAGCATGCTGTTGAGAAGACAAACGCGGGGGTTGTCAGCCCGAGATAATCGATGAGTTCGCGAGAACCAGCTAGGTAGCCTCCGCCTGACCCTAGCGATTTACTGATCGTGCCCATCCAAATGTCCACACTTTTCGGGTCAATTTCGAAGAACTCGGCAATTCCCCGGCCGTTGTTTCCCATTGTTCCAAGTGAGTGCGCCTCGTCGATGTAGAGAAGCGCGTCGTGTCGTTGTTTTACCTCAACAAATCTTGGAAGATCCGGATAATCGCCATCCATGCTGTAAACACCTTCGATTGCAATAACGGTACGTCGGTACTTATGGCGAATATCTCGAAGAAGTCCATCAAGTTGGTCAAAGTCATTGTGGCGGAAACTACGACTGGCGGCCTGCGAGGTCATTGCTCCCTCGGTAATACTTTTGTGTGCCAATTCATCATAGAGAATGAGGTCTTGAGCATTAAATAAATGACCAAATACGGATGCATTGGTACCAAAACCACATGGGAAAACTGTTGCTCGTTCCGTTCCAATAAAGTCAGCAATAGCTTGATCGAGTGCATTGAGAAGTGTTGTATTGCCACCAACCATACGACTTGCTGTGGCTCCGCAACCAAACTGATCAATTGCTGTTTTTGCGGCGGATGTGACTGCTGGATGGCTGGTGAGCCCAAGGTAATCAAAGCTTGTAAAACTGATTACATCTTTCCCGGAAATAGATGCATGTTTACCCGTAACGGATTCATGTGCCAAAAGGAAAGGGTTGTCGAGGCCGAGTGCTTGGAGGTCTGCAACACGTTTTCTTAGCACCTCGCACTCCTCAAAAGAATACGGTCTGACAGAAGCGGTGCTTTGATGGTGACTCGAATCTTTGACAAGAGCTTCGTCGGCGTCGGTGTCCTGTGAATCAAACATTCTCGTTGCAATACATGTCACCAGATCATCGCATGTTTGAATGTCCAACACCCACTCTTTGTGCAAGCGCATGCCGTAGCTTCCCTGAAGCCGTACGATTGCATCCTCAAGGCGGGCGTCGTCTATACCTGCATCAGTAAGAACCGATTCAGGAGTAAGAAGCGTTCTATTTGAACTGGGCATGACGCGAGAAAGTTCGTTGAGAACCACCCCGTAAATTACGTCACGGGTGTGTGCATTGGGAACCGTTCGCTGATCATCAACGGTGATTGTCGAAGGTGGTGCCTTGCCGAAACGAATCATGTGAGAACTTTCTGCCGGGGAACATCGTGCGAATCGCAACTGTGCGGCATCGAACTCTTTCACTATAAGCAAACAATTGGCCTAATCAATTCGGGTGATCAGCCAGTCCGTTCAATTTTGACCATTAGCAATCGGACAAAGCGTCATAATCCGACTAATTAAAAGAATAGTGTCTGAACGCATCACGAACAGGATGACAGGCAGAAAATCGTTCAAAACACGACTCCTTGACGTTGAACTACTCGAGAGACACGACGTGCCGTTGATACCTCGTGGCCAAGTGTTCTTGATGAGAACGTCATGATTTTGGGTAGGTTTATCTCTTTGGAAGCTTGGGTTTCCACAACTAGTTTCAATGTTTGTCTCTTTTGTTTTAAAGTTAGTGTTCGGTACTGTGGAATATCGAATCGCTATATGGTTTTGTGAACGCTCAGGAGAAGGGTATGCGAGTGGTGTTGGAGAAAACATTCTGGTTTGTGGTTCGCATGATTTTGCGACTTCGCTACCGAGTTTGTGCTGATGGTCTTGATCAACTTCGCAGCTTGGATGGCCCTGTTCTCGTCCTCCCAAACCATCCCTGTTACATAGACCCTCCGACTGTATTGTCACATTTGTATCGTGCGGTCAAAGTTCCGCTTCGGCCACTTGTCTACTCTGGGACATATCGCGTTCCGTTTCTCCTGCCACTGATGAAACTTGTTCGAGCTTTCGAAGTGCCGGATCTATCAGCGCAAAGTCAATCTGCTGTGGTCCAGGCGCAGCAGTTGATTGATACAGTTGTTGAGGGCATCGATCAGGGAAACAGTTTTATTATTTACCCTTCTGGCCGGCTGCAAAGAACAAATCTTGAGAAGATTGGGTCGAATAGGTTGGTGCACGAGGTCGTCAGCCGATGTCCGACAGTCACAATTGTTCTCGTACGTACCCGTGGTTTGTGGGGAAGCCTTTGGGGGTGCGCGCGAACAGGGCAGCCACCAGATCTGACATATAACGTACTTGAGGCACTAGGCTGGTTATTAGCAAGTTTGTTCTTTTTTCTTCCAAGACGCAATGTTCATCTGCATGTCGAGGTCGTGCCTAGAGAACAATTTACAATTGGATCGCGGGAGGAGTTTAACAGAAGGCTAGAAGACTGGTTTAATACCGATGCGGCAGAATCACCGATTTTCGTTCGGTATAATTATCTTTTTGGACCGGTCGAGGGAACGTATCAGTCAGCCGCTGTTGCTGATATTGATGTCGCCGCAATAGATAAAAAAACAATCGGTCAGGTCAATGAACTTGTTGCATCTTTTTTAAAGCGGAACCTTGTCGACGATGAGCAGGTAGCCAGCACACGACTTGAAGACCTTGGCTTAGACAGCCTTGATCGAATGGAACTTGCGCTTCGTATAGAGCAACAATTTGGTTTCCAAAGTGATGACGTGGTGGAAACGTTAGGCGCCCTTTGGGGTCTTGCAGATGGAAAGCTCAACGCTGGTGCTGGCTCTGATAAAGTTTTGGCCGTGCCCAAAAACTGGTCTTCATCGGTTTTGCCTGCAGTTGGGCAAAACGGATCTGGTAAATCACCTTGGTTACTCGATGAAACTGTTGCTGCTGCGTTTGTTCATCGAATGATTGAGACACCGGAAGCGGCGGCGACCGGAGATGCGATGTCTGGTGTCCTGTCACGACGGAGATTACTCGTCGCGGCGACTTTGATGGCACAGCGCTTCAGAAAAATTCCTGAACCAAACGTTGGAGTGATGCTTCCGGCAAGTGTTGCAGCCGACATTGTTTTCTATGCATTACACCTTGCTGGAAAAACACCAGTCATGATGAATTGGACCACGGGTCCCTCAGGGCTGGCCCACGGTATTGAGGTGACAGGAGTTAGGCAGGTGGTGACCTCCAGTCGGTTGGTTGACCGACTCGGAATTGCAATTGAAGGCGCGGGCTATATTTTTCTGGAGGATGTGAAAAAATCGATAAGGAAGACCGAAGCTTTGAGTCTTATGGTTCGTACCTATTTACAGCCGGCATCCTTCCTTAGAAGTCTCCCCGAACAGAATGAAGGCGATCCCGCCGTTTTTCTTTTTACCTCGGGCTCGGAATCATCACCGAAGACTGTTCCACTTACGCACCGAAACCTGTTGACCAACATCCATGACAGCCTCGTTGTTCTTCAGCCTGACCAGAACGATAGCCTGCTCGGTTTCCTCCCGCCATTTCATTCATTTGGATTGACGGGAAACGTCTTACTCCCTCAGTTGTCGGGCATTCGAAGCGTTCGATATGCCGACCCGACCGATGCACCAGGGCTTGTGCGGCTCATCGGCGCCTATAAGCCTTCGATGCTGTTCACGACACCGACTTTTCTTGGATACATTCTTGCCAATTGCTCTGGCGAAGAGATGCAAAGTCTACGAAAAATCATTACAGGTGCCGAAGCCTGTCCCGAGGCAACTCACGAACTCTGTGCCCAAAAAGCTCCTGAAGCAATTATTCTTGAAGGGTATGGAATCACTGAATGCTCGCCTGTTGTTGCGGCGAATAGGATTGAAAAAAACAAACATGGCAGTATCGGTAAGCCCGTGGAGCATGTTGAAGCAAGAATAGTCCATCATGAAACCATGGAGCAGCTTCAGAACGGGGAGACGGGGATGCTTCTGGTTCGGGGTGACTCAATATTTGATGGATATCATTCCTACGAGGGCCCAAGTCCGTTCGTAGAAATTGAAGACCAACAGTGGTACCGCACTGGGGACCTTGTTTCCGCTGATGATGACGGCTATCTACACTTCCGAGGTCGGTTGAAACGATTTCTGAAAGCGGGCGGTGAAATGATATCACTCCCGGCACTGGAGAAGCCTTTCCAAAAGAAGTTTCCTGCTGATCACAATGGGCCACGAGTAGCTGTAGAAGGTATTGAGACTCCAGGTGGCCGAATGGTGGTGTTGTTTACAACCGCTGATATTTCAATGCGAGAAGCATCTGACGTGCTCCTTGAGGCCGGCCTGCGCGGGGTTATGCGGCTCGATGCAGTTCAGAGGATTGAGGCCATTCCACTCTTGGGTACCGGGAAGACAGATTATAAAGCACTCCGCGCACAGGTTGACGCACTTGCCAAAGAAGCAACACAACGGCAGCCCACCAAGACGGTCTAGTTATGACTGATACAGAAGAGCGTAGCTTCTCCACGTATGAATAGGTCATCACCAACTGGAGCGGGTGTCGCATCAACTCCCTCTTCCATGTCATTCACCGCAACAACGACAGGATCATTGCCGTCACGAATGACAGTGATTGTCCCATTCCGGTCTGTCATATAGATGTGGCCGTTGGCAGCGATTGGTGATGCGTAGGTGTGGCTTACACCTTCAATGCGTTTTTGTTCATACAGCGGTGTTCCGTCTTTGATATTGATGCATGTAAGTAACCCGGTTTTTGCTTTGTAAAACCATATTTTTCCATCATGAAGGAGGGGTGATGCAATATCGGGTGTGTTCCGCGATACGGTCCAATGCACGTGAGGCGAGCCGTGGATATCACCACTTCCCATCAGGTCGAAGCATCCCAGGAAAGAACCTCGAAATCCAGATCCGATGAGTACAAGACCGTCCTCAGAGACGGCAGATGCAACCGGTCGCACGGTCTGACCTCCGCACTTCCAAAGTTCTTTGCCAGAGTTAAGATCGTATCCGCGAGCTGCATTCTGACCATTCATGGCAATCTGCTTTGAGCCATCGTCAAGTGTGACAATAAGTGGGGTAGCCCAATTAGTTGGTTCATCCCGGGGAATATCCCAGAGTGTCTCGCCGGTTTCGGCATTGAGGCAAAAGAGGTGGGATGGACCCTCGTGGTCCCACGGGATCACAATCTTGTCATCGACGAGAGTTGGTGAACTGCCTTCGCCAAACTCATTGCGGGTATGCATTTCACCAAAATCTTTGTTCCAGACTGGCTTTCCGGTCATGGTTAGGCAATATAGCCCCTGAGAACCGAAGTGTGCGTAGACGAATTGACCATTCGTACATGGGGAAGCTGACGCATATCCATTGGTGCTATGGGTTCCTTCGTGTGGGATGGCTTTGATACATGAATGGTCCCACTGTTTTTTTCCTGTCTCTCTGTCAAAACAGAGTAGTCGGAAATCGAGCGTGCCGCGTCCATCAGAAACAGGAATAGCGGTGGTTACAAAGACTAGGTCGTTCCAAATAACTGGTGAAGAGGACCCGCGGCCGGGTATCGCCTGCTTCCAGCGACAGTTCTTTTCCGGACTAAATTCTTTTGGCGGTGTTGCAGTTGGGCTTTCACCATTACCCGTTGGACCTCGCCAGTGGCCCCATTGAAGGTCATTCGCATCCACAGCTTTTGGAGCACAAAATCCGGTGTTAAGAAGTAGTGCCGCAACCAGAAAAGCTTGAAAACGGTTTCGAGACATTGGCATGTTTGTAGAGGTGGCTTGTGTCATGTTTGTATTTCTCGATACTGATGGCATTACGGAGAGGACCTTTTCCTCACCCTAATACAATACTCTTTTTTGTTCACGCTGTGAGGAGTGCAAAACACATGGCCGCCTTTCCTGATATCCCAAAAATTCAATATGAGGGGCCTGAATCCAAGAATCCCCTCGCTTTCCGCTGGTACAACCCGGACGAAGTTGTGGCTGGGAAGACTATGAAAGACCATTTCCGGTTCACAGTGGTCTACTGGCATACGTTTCGGGGAACAGGGAGCGATCCATTTGGGGCGGCAACGCTTCAACGTCCTTGGGACGATGGCACGGAGAGTGTTGACAACGCATGCAACCGAGCCAGGGCGGCATTCGAATTATTTGAGAAGCTCGATGCACCGTTCTACGCGTTCCATGATCGTGATGTTGCGCCGGAAGGTCAAACCTTGGCTGAGAGCCATTCGAATCTCGACGCCGTAGCAAAGGTTCTTAAGGAAGAGCAGGAACGGTCAGGTGTCGGGTTGTTGTGGGGTACTGCAAATCTCTTTAGTAATCCGCGGTACATGCACGGAGCAGCAACATCATGCAATGTCGAAGTTTATGCCTATGCAGCAGCTCAAGTGAAAAAGGCCATCGAAGTGACGAAAGAACTCGGTGGTGAGAATTATGTGTTCTGGGGCGGTCGTGAAGGCTATCAGTGTCTTTACAATACTGATATGAAGCGTGAACTTGATCATCTGGCTCAGTTCTTTCACATGGCAGTGGACCACGCTAAATCGATTGGCTTTACAGGACAGTTTCTCATTGAACCAAAGCCAAAAGAACCTACAAAGCATCAGTATGATTCAGATGTTGCAGCATGCGTGAATTTCCTACGAGCATATGATCTCACAGACTCATTCAAGCTCAATCTGGAAACAAACCATGCAACGCTTGCCGGTCATGAAATGTTACATGAGTTGGAGGCAGCTGGCAGCCAAGGATTCCTTGGTTCGATTGACGCAAACACTGGTGATCTGCTGCTCGGTTGGGACACTGACCAGTTTGCCACAAATTATTATCTGACTACGCAGATTATGCTGGCTTTGTTGAAATATGGTCTGAGTCCGGGTGGTGTGAACTTTGATGCCAAGGTGCGGCGTGAAAGTTTCGAGCCTGTCGATCTGTTCTACGCTCATATTGGAAGCATGGATGCCTTTGCCCGAGGCTTGCGAGTTGCGGCGGCTATTCGTGAGGAGGGGGCGCTTTCGTCAGTTGTGACTGAACGATATAAGAGCTGGGACGAAGAACTTGGAAAGAAAATCGAAGCAGGCAAATCCAGTTTTGTTGAACTCGAAAAGCTTATGCTCGAAAAGGGTGAAGCCGCTGCAAATACGAGTGGTCGTCAGGAGCTTCTTGAAAATATTGTGAATCGTTATCTCGATAAACACTAGAGTCTTTTGTTGCGGATATTGCTGTGGATCACCCGGTTGATCGTGATGACGAGACACTCCTGCGGGCCTGCCGTGAAACACGAACGCGTCGGGGCGGGCCGGGAGGTCAGCACCGTAACAAGGTTGAAACAGCCGTTGTGCTGCTCCATGTGCTAACTGGTATTACAGCTGAGGCATCTGAACGGCGTAGCCAGGCTGAGAACAGGCGAGTTGCCTTATTGCGGCTTCGGCTGAAACTTGCGATTGAGTGTCGTATGCTCCGGGATAAGGTCGGATCGCCACGATGGCAGGGACGAGTCAGGCAAGGGCGTCTGATGATCTCAAGTGACCATCAGGAGTACGCGATGCTTGTGGCAGAGGCGTTTGATCATCTTGCCGTCTCGAAAGGTGACATGCGGATTGTGAGTGAGTTTTTACATGTTAGCCCGACGCAGCTGGCAAATCTTTTCAGGAAGGATTCGGCTGTCTGGGCGGCGTTTCAAGCAGATCGATCAGCGCGGGGGTTACGGCCCTTAAAGTAGTTTGTAGATTCTATCTGCTGATTGTGTGCATGATCCCGGTGTATAAGACCTCTGCCGGGGCTTTGAAAATCATTGAGATGGATGATCGATCAAGCCTGTTTGACGAAGAGCATCCGCCAGTGCGTGTCGTGCATTATCCACGGCTAGGGCCTGGCGTCTGATAGCTGATGGGAAGGTGCGATGCTGGAACATGTGCTCGAGGTTCTCTATTTCTTTTTCATACTGCTTGGACCGTGCAATAATATCTTCATGTACGGCCCATTCTCGAAGATAGATTCCAACAATAAGTCTCTTATTCCAACCCTCGCATATTGGAATCCAGTGAAGGCACAGTTGAGTATTTTCTGAGAGCGCGGCTGTGGAGGATTCAATGGAAGCTACTCGAAGCTCTTCAAGTGCCTCTTCTGGCTCTGGGTAGTATGCAAAACAACCTGCAATACTGATGACGATGATCCCAGCGAGACCACTGAGTCCAATTACAGGAGCAGGGAGTACGATATCAAATCGGGTCTGTACGGTATCGGTTGCCGGTGGACGATGGAGCCAGTTATCCAGTTTTTGTTGTGGGTCAAAGAGTCGTAAGAGACCTCCGCAGGCGGCAAGCAAACCAATTGCACTTATGCCGAACCATTCATGTGTTTGGGTCTCAAGTTTGATGCGTCGAAGAATATCTCCTGTGAAACCTCCATTTGGTACTGTGCCAGAACGATACGGCGAGCAGTATCGGTCGAAGGCATGACTGTGATCTGATGGCTCAATTGCTTTGGGGTAGAGTGGGCCCTCAATACCGTACGAAATGCCTATGACGATGAGCAGCATGAGTCCAAACCAGATGCCTAGTTTTTTCCACCCATAGTGCCATAACATCCAGGCAAGCAGACCGACGTTCATACCTGCACCAAAGCAAAGCAAGATAAATGCTGCACCAACAGAATTTCCATGTTGGAACATTGAACCAAGTTGTCCCATTGCGACCATTGGCGTTGCATATGCTGGTAAAGCGACACCAGTCATTAGGAGAGGAGCCCATCGATTGTCATGGGACATCGTGCCTCCGAGGATTCCGTACGGCAATACCATCGACATGAGGCCTACGCCAAGAAGGCCTATTCCTATAAAGGCAGTCATTGGGCCAACGGTAAGTCGAGCCATGCCAACGGCCACCGCCATGATTCTACGGAGCCCTTCTGGTGCCTGTGGTTGGGATGGAAGGTTCAGTTCAGTCTTTGGGTATATCTTGTCAAAAATTGCACCGGAAATAGTAACGACAATCAGAGAGCAACCTGCGAAAGCGAATATGGTGAAAGGTTTCGAAAGGGTCAGTCCGTAAAGCATTGATAGTGGATCGAATAATGGACTCGATAGGGCAAAAGCAAAAATAGTACCAATGGCGATACCACTTGCCCGCAATTGATGACAAATTGGGATAACACCGAGTGAGCAGCCCGGAAGCGCCATCCCAATGCACCACGATTGAAATAAAGAAACAATTGTATTCGATCCGAAAAGCTTTTTCGTGCCAGCCGAACCGATCATTCTTTCAAGTAGTGCGGTAATGCATATACCTGAAAGAATAAACGGAGCACCCTGTAGCAGTGCCTGAATAATGCGGAGAATTGCCCCAAAAAGTAGTTCAGCCATTTAGATCTTCCTGTTTGGTCTATTGCCGTAATGCATGATCAGACTCGAGGCAACAGTGGCCACTACTGCACGTACAGTTTTTGCGGTGATTGGCAAGATGTCCAATAACCAAAAATAAACCTCCAAGCGGGCTGAGCCAGTTCGTAAACGTTGCAAATTGAAAACTCTTTTGGATGTTCGTAGTTTCAGCAGCTTCTTGCTCACCGCACGCAGTATCAGTACAGGCAGTATCAGTACAGGCAGTATCAGCACAGGCAGCATCAGTACAGGCTGCATCAGTACAGGCTGCATCAGTACAGGCTGCATCAGTACAGGTCGCGTTCTGTGCCAGTGGGCTCCCGGTTGCCGCAGCGCAGCACTCGTCTCCAAAAACGAACGCGCTGAGAGACAAAAGCGTGATTCCAATGACACCCGAAAAAGCAGGCACAAGACTTTTGTGTTTTAGCCATCCCGGGACAAATGCACTGGCTGCAAAAACAAAGCAAAGTACAGTCATCCATTGATGAAAGCCTTCATGAGCTAACCAGCTGAGCCCGAATGATGGGAGGTACGAGAGGAGGAGTGGCATCGCTGCACAATGGATACCACAAGCAATCGATGCAGCTAATCCTGTCCAGTCCGCCCATGTCATCCACGATGCCTTGTTCGAAGTTGGTGTCGTTGTCTGGTGTAACAGATCCATTGTTCTTATTGTTCTCTCGGGTTTAACTCGGGCAGAATATACTGAACGCACAATGAGCGATTAATCTTATTTTATCCTATCAAAAACGGACTTATGGTGCCGGTGCCGTTGGAACATCCACACTTTCCAATAGCTGACTAATGAGGTTTCTGGAATCAGCGGCTTCAACGTCCAACCGCACCGCTAAAACCGGGAAAGCGACTTGCTGAACGTCATCTGGCGTGACAAAGTCACGGCCAGCCAGTTGAGCTGTCGCTTGAGCAGCACGTTGCCATAATAAAAGTCCCCGAGGACTGAGGCCAGCGTCAATGTCGGGGTGATTACGCGAGGCCGTTGCTAACGCTACAAGGTACTGCTGGATGGTGTTTCCCACGCGTGTCTGCGTAACGAGATCTTGAATCTGATCGAGTTCCCCAGCAGTCAGAATTGCTGATGGACTTGACTCTTTCGTTTGCGTTTGAGTGTGCACAGCAGCAGCAAGCATGGCAGTTTCATAATCAGGTGCCGGATACCCCACGGATAACTTCATCGTAAACCGATCAAGTTGAGCTTCTGGTAGCGGGTAGGTGCCGTGTTGTTCATGAGGATTTTGTGTTGCAATGACAAAGAAATCACTCGATAACTGATACTGTTTCCCATCTACCGTAACTTGTCGTTCTGCCATCGCTTCTAATAAAGCACTTTGTGTTCGGGGGGTGGCTCGATTAATTTCATCGGCTAGCAGAACCTCAGAAAAGACAGGGCCCGAGCGAAATTCAAACTGTCTTGTTTCGGCATTAAAAATACTAAACCCGGTGATATCGCTAGGGAGTAAGTCAGGCGTGCACTGGAGTCTGCTGAAACGGCCACCAACGGAACTAGCTAAAGCTTTGGCTAGCGTGGTCTTACCAAGACCGGGTCTGTCTTCTAGTAGTAAGTGCCCTCGTGCCAGAAGACAGACGAGCACCTGTTGAACAACGTCCTGCTTTCCCTTGAGCGCATCCTCAAGCCGAATTCGTATTTTTTCAATTTTTTTCAATCCATTAGAGGTGCCTGCAGTAGTTGCCAAGCGCGTTGGTTGAGCGTTTGGAATTTTTGTTCCGACATTCATTTTTGATCTCACTGGTGATGAGGGTGTAGGAATAGGTAATGAGTTTGCTTGAGCTTTCCTGAGGATCGATTAATCGCTGCAAGATTACGCCATGACCACATATTGAGTGCGGCAATGCATGGGGCTCGTGTTGACTGTTCCTCCGTGTTCAGAAACGCTGGGTCATAAAGGTGCCGTTCTACGCTGCACATAAATGGTTCGGCGGAGTACTGTGGATCAGGTTCTGTTGGCGACGCTTGTTCTCTCTGACTATGTATTGCATCAGCTAGGTGTTTAAGCCACCGACGAGGAGAGACTCCCTTGGGGCGTGGTAGTCCGACACGTTGGCAGCGGCGATCAATGGTTCGCATAGTATTCAGAGTACTAAAATTTCGATTAATCACTGCGTTGATTCGAAGTATTGAGACATCGGCAATATCAACAATACGACGCCTAAAAATAAAACTTATTACAAGTACAGACAGGAGAGCGCTTGAGGAAAATGGATGTCGCAATAATTTTGTGTAAAGGAGGTGCATGATTCCAGCAATCCGTTCCGCAAAACTCAGTGGGGGTAACAGCACGGCATACCCCGGGCTGGGTTCGAGCGTAACCCAGTAATCTCTTTCGACGAGTACCTCGGCCCAGCAGTGGACATCGTCTGCCAAAATTGGGGTCAAGCCAGTTCTTGCCTCATACCGATCTGGTCTGGCATAAAATCCAGTGACGAATCTCGCTGGATAAGCGAGTGACCGTAGGAGCCAAACAGCAGAAGTTGCAAAGAGATAATCTGGACCACGCTTGGTCTCAAAGAGGAATTCTGAAACAGTATGGCCAGTGTCTCCAGTTGCACGGGCATTCTCGTCAAGTGTGTATTCTTCACGCAGATGCTTCATGATTGCATCAATCTGCTCCCACCCCTTTTGCTTGCCGGATGTCCAACGTTCTGCGAGGCGACGTATGCGATGGGAAGACTCGCCGTGATCGAATTGACGATACTGCTTCTTAGAAAGAATGCCAGACCCATCTCTTTCTTTTAGTTTTCGAACGTCAACTAAACGAGATTGAACATGAAGTGTTGTGAGTTCTGGCAGGCTGTCTCTATCAACACCAATAATATCCGGTTGTTCCCAGCGGAAGAAATCAGCGCGATTTATTTTGTCAATAGATACACCGGTAAGTTGTATTGGCGCTGGTACACGATTCGTTTTAAGGTTAATAACCTTTATGGAGTGTATTTCAGGTACTGCATGTGGATCGCCATGTTTTGTTTGGACCCCTAGTCGAAGCCACGGTCGGTCGGACACTGTATCAAGACTTAATTTAGGTAATTTCGCAGGCAAGGGTTCTGCCGACCACTCAACACCATCATAAATATCAAATGATTCCAATTTGAGATGAAGTGGTAAACGGCCGCGAACATAAATTAATGCGTTGCTGTCAATATTAGTGATTGCCTTCGATTTGGCTTTTCCTGGTTTACGAACTGTTGAAAATTCACGAGAACCTTTTTTGCTTTTTGCCATTCGGTGATTTTCAGCGAGCGCGCGTATTTCCGGTTCAAGACTTATAACCTTCTGACGTTTCTTTTTGGTAAAGACAGCTTCGTTGTAGCTTTCATCAAAAACGTCATAGAGTGTTGCGTCGTGGGAAGCAGCGAAAGGAGCATTTTCGATAGGAGCAAAACTGCGGATGTTATCGAGCCCAGCGACTAGAAGGTCACCGTCGCCAATGCCATCACGGGCCATCGGTGACGAATCGGTGCCGCCACCTGAAGTAGGCAGCCATCCTTCGGTAGCGATAAGTCGCCCTTTGGTGGCAGGAAATAAAAGAGGAAGGGCCAGTGGGAGTGCAATCGCTGCTGTCCACCACGGTCGTTTTCGGTAAACAACTGTGGAGGCCGTGTTGATAGAAAGCCGCTGCCAATATCGAGCACCCAGCCAGAAAATAGCCAGAATAGCAAAAATGACTGAAAGATAATTGCACCACGGTAGCGTGCTTTCTGAAGCATCGAAGCATGCCGATGAGAAGACGAATACGAAGACACTGATCGCTACTGCTGGACCCTGTGCCAAAGGATGATGAGACAGTGTCGCCATACCAATCATGGCATTCCGAAGTAATGTCAGCAGGAATGAATCCATTAAGTGAGGAGCTTCAAGGTAAATGCGAATGGGTATTTCAATAAGACATCCCATTGCCGAAATGCCTGCTGCCCAAAGGTGCCGAGAGGTAGTCGTTTCACCGATACCTGGTGCATACCTTCTGACACCTTCGGCGAGTACAATAATGGCGGAAGCAAGCGTGCATGAGGCTTTCAAAAAAGATGCTGTATGAGGCGGAACAACAAGACCAAAGCCTGCGGCATCGACACTAGCTGCGGCAAGTATTGCCATCGCGAGACAAAGCCAGCCAGTCGTGTGACGAGGAGTAGGCTGATAGGCATTCGTAGTTGGGTTGCGACCCTTAGAAGATTTATCCAACATGACAGAGCCTTTCCCACAACTGTTTGAATTCTTGAAGAGGGTCGTCAGTTAATTGAATCCAGAGTACTCGTCCGGTTTTGGTATGACCGATATTTTCCGAATCTCTTACTGGTTGTTTTGAAAGCACAACACATAGCTGATCACCTTGAACAGACTGATGTTCTGGTGCGTTGAGCAGGCCAAGGGCTGTGGTGATCCTGACTTGAAAGACTCCTCTGTCCTCTCGATGCCTTTTAAAGGAATACCGTTTGGTTGAACAAACGTGAGTGGCAATTCGAGACAGAGTGTTCACCTTTGATTCATACTTGGCAAGTTTGTCCAAAAAGGCTGCAATGCCGTGGCTGCCAGGAGTAATTTGAATAACCTGATCACCAAAACAGCATTCAACAGAGGCTTGTTTTTCATGATACGCTGCTGCAATGCTGGCAGCGATTCGAATTGACCACTCAAGGCTGTTTTCTCTTCCAAACGATTCGTGGATAGATGGGTCTGTATCGAACACGATCCTGATAGCAGATGTTGCTGGTGCCTGTCGTTCACAGACCACCAGCGTTCCTGTACGAGCTGTTTGAGGCCAATGGATTCGACGAAGTGAATCACCGTTGTGGAAAGGACGAGTTCCTAATACATCTCCAGATTCACCACAGCGAGCATCTGTAAATCGATCTTCTGATGGCCTGGTCTCAGCGCTATCGATGAGACTCTTTAACGAAATTGTGCGGGGCCACACAATGAGTCTTTCGGTGACGGTGGTTGGCCGAGAATGGCTGTAAATACCAAAAGGAAAACCAGTCGATAGCAAAGAGTCCCCTGATGGGTAAACGCCCCGTTGAAGAGGAGTGAATGAGGAGGTGAAGGTTGCCTTGCCACCACTCGGGATGCCACCGCATGCAGCAGTGCTGGCCTCCGAATGATCCTGCCTACACGTGATTCCCCATAATGGCCACGGCCAGTGATTTTCGAGTGTGAGTGCAGTCTGCACCGGTTCGTGTTCGCGGGTTCTTCTGTGGTTGAATTCGAGTTTACCTCGAACGCCCCATATTGTGACTGCTGGCCAAAGCGTACCGACAAAACCGATGAAAAAAATAGTGCCAGCAGCCCAGAACATGCCTGTGCCAACTGCAACTCCGAGCATAAGGACTACAAAAAATGTGATAACAAGGGCGCCGAGTGGCGTCTTGACTTTCGCAACCAACGGATCAGCCCAGCCACAAAAGTTGTGGGAGATCACCCAGTGATAAAGAAGTGTGTGGCGGGGCATTCGGAGTTGTGATGACTCGGCTGCTGTTTCCATAAGATTCTCCTTGCAGAAAGATGCTGGTGAGGCATCGGCGAAACGTTCAAAGCTGGTCAGATACCATTTGCACCCGTAGGTCACTGTTTCAGGACTTTTGGGAACAGAAGCGTCGAATCGCCACTTTTGGATACGCGTCGTGCAGGGTCTATTCCTTGCAATACAGCGATGTACAGGATCTCATAGTGAAATCCCAAGAAGCTTCCGTGGTGTCATCAACGCTATGCGTTGATAACGGGCGGACCACGGGGTATTGGTCGAAGTGAATAATCGAAGACTACAAAAAAGTCATTCGAGAAGACCAATTTCTGAATAACAAGAGAGGAGATACATTCAGGCGTGAACGTATGGTTAGTTTGAGACTTTACGCAACTTAGGAATTGGCACAAGACACAGTCTTGCGACTCCTGCGACGGAGAGTGGGAATGCTCTTGGGAATCGCTGGGTGACGGAGTTTCCCTTGTTTGTGCAACAACGCCATGGCTGTGATGATGATGCCCATGGTGATGGCTGCAGGTACCTACGTTATGCCGGTGGCCGGAATTATCAGAAGGGTGACACTCACAGTGAGAATGAATGCCGAGAACCTGAAAACCCGCATGGCCCAGTACGGAGACTGGGATAAAAGCCAAAAGTAACAGTGTTACAAGGAGCCGTCGCATGGCATTGAAACGTGGAACGAGGGTGAAAAATCCTTAAAGGTAAAATATTCCGTTTCACCGAAAAAAACAAGTGAATATTTTAATGGTCGACTGGTGCCCGTCTCACAGCGGGCAAATGCTTCTTTCAAAGGCGTTTCTTGAGGAACTGGTTGGTGAGGTCTGGCGATGATGGTATCTGATGGGGCAGATGCCAAGACACTTATTCGATGAATTCAGCTACCAGCCCCCACCTCCTCCACCTCCTCCGCCTCCACCGGAAGAGCCGCCACCGCTACTGCCACTCGATGAAGATGGACTCGTTGCTGCGGTAGCAACTGCCGCAGTCATTGCAGCACCAAGACCAACAGTAGTCGCTGCTATGGTCGATGCACCCCATCCTTCCCCCTGATACCAGGCTGGTTGATAACCAGACGCATTATTTGGTTCCGTGGAGATACTTGCATCTGCGATAAGATCTTGAAATTGTTCTGCCCACTTATTGGCAACGTCGAGTGCTACGGCATAGGGAAGAAAACGCTCAAATAACTCAATGGTGTGAGGAGCGGCGTGCGGATGCTCAATGGTTGTCGCCTTATGCGTAACGGCCTCAAGTCGGTCCTCCTCCGCAGTAGAAAGATACATGGCGAACCCATCAAGCTGATCCATGATGACACGCCCCGCTGCAGTGGGAGCTTTGATCAGTTCGTAGAAGACAGCAACAGTTGTCATGATGCCTAAAGTTATTGGGATAATCCAAAGGGATGTTATTCCGGCAAGCATGCCAATGGCTATCAACTCACCTGCGAGAAATGGAATGGCAAACAGTGTGCCGCAAACCGCTGAACTGTACCCGGCAAATTTGCCGACGGCTGAAGCGTTAATGATTGCGGTACGCCAAGAAGAGACGACCTGATGAAGTAGAAGAATAACGCCACAGGACCAGGCAGCCAGCCACAGGAAAAGAAAGGCCGCAATGCCGGTTACTTCGAGCCCTCCAGCAACGAAAACCACCATAACCAAAACGGTGAATGAGAGCAGAAGACCCCCAAGAAACCAAGTGCGGTTTGGCCTAAACAAGGTGCCTTCAAATTCACGAACCAGACTTTTCCTCAGCGTGGTTATTGCTGAGGAAAATGTCTGATGGTGTTTGCGATCGATCGCTATTGTGTCGCGACCGTAAAGAAGACAGTCGAAGATTTTTGTTTCACCATCAGAAGTTGAACTGGTAGGAGCTCCTGTTTTCTCCAGCGTATAGCACCGTTTCGTTTTGCGTATTGAAAGAGCTTGCTGTGTCGCTAACGACAGGAGCGCAACAGAAAAACACTCTTTATCGAATCCCATTTGAGAAACAAATCGGCAGGCCGCTGGACTCAGATTATCGGGAGGCTCATAGAGAGGCACAATGACTCCCGTTGCGGGATCTCGTCCCACAAAGAACCACGCGGCAAGAAAGTAGCCAATGACAGATGCCAGTCCGATGCTACCCCACACGAGAAATGGATCATTTAAAAGTACCTGTGCCGTTGACGGTTTGTTGATAAATCCTGCAGGAAATGTAGCAACGATTGTCAGTCCCTCGTTTGGATTCAGTATTCGAGTTGTCTTGTAGGCTACACGTCGTTTTTCATTGTCAATTTTGGTAGTGAGATCATCTTGATTGACTGACTTTAATGCGCCGACGTAGCCTTCGGCCGACACTTCCTTCATGGGAATGCCTTCAGGAACGGTGATCGTCGCCTCGGCCTGTTCGATTGGGAAATCCCAGGCGTTTCCTGTAACGTTCCAATAGACCTCATCATGGTCGTCTAGAAAACGAAGTTGTCGTGTTGTGTATTGAATCGTGTAGGTGTGTGGGCCTGCAGGAAGTTCAACGTTCTTTGATCCAATGCGGATGCGCTTGTAGGTGCCAAGGTCTTCTTCCTTATACACAGACTCCTCTCCGTCACAATGAATGGAAAGAAGCTGAAATGGAATGCTTATTTTCAGGCCGTAGAGTCCCACGTCATAACGGACGGGTATGTCACGAAAGATTCCCCGTTTGATCTTTGCGCCCTCTGCAATCACTGAAATGGTTTCAGTGATTGTCATCAAACCATCATCCCCTATGGCAATATCACTGTGGAACTTCGTAATGCGTTCCGCAGCACGAATTGAATTGGCGAACCATATACTGGACGTGGGCAGAACAAGAGTGACTAGAAACAAGAAAAAGAAACAACGGATCGGCATCTTCATGATGGGGCCTGTACATCGACGGTTGGAGTATCGCGTTCTTGAACGGATTCAACTTCAAAGTAATCTTTTGTCGTAAATTGAAACCAATTTGCAACGAGATTAGAAGGAAATGACTCAATGGCAATATTTAAGTCTCGGACGGCTCCATTGAAATATCGACGGGAATATTGAATCGTTTCCTCAACTTCTACAAGTTGGGCCGATAGTTGTAAGAAAATTGTGTCTGCCTTGAGTTCAGGGTATGCCTCTGAGATTGCGAAAAGCTTTGTGAGATTGGCCGTCAGTTCGTTTTCTTTGGCATTGAGTCCTGCCATGTCAGCTGGAGTTGCACCCGATGAGCGAGCGGTGACGACATCCTTAAGAAGAGAACGTTCAAAGGCCGTGTAACCTTTGACACACTCGACAAGGTTCGGGATGAGTTCGTGGCGACGTTTCAGTTGAACATCAATGCCGCTGAAGGCCTCATTGACGAGATTGTTGCAACGCACCAAGTAGTTAAAGTAAACGGCCACAATGAGGATGAAGGTGCTTAGAGCAACAACACCGAATACACTAGCCGAGATCCCAAATTCTGCTGAAAGGGCAATGGTCAACAGTGCGTCCTCGTATGAGATTTCGAATGGCCCGCACCCATCCTGGCTATGTGAGGGGTGCGGGCATTTGTAGATCGAAAAGACAGGCTTTGTCTGCTGTTAGTGTAGGTCAGGCTCCTTGCCTTCGTACGCGCGATACAAGTCATGAATAGCCTTCTCAAGTGCAGAAGCAGTTGCTTCATCGGCAGACTGCTTGCACTTCATCGCAGCAACAGTGACGGCATGTGCTGCTTTGAGTTGATCGGTGTAACGCGGTGAATCAGACTTGATTCGTTGGGCAAGGAAATAGTCGGCGATGACGCCTTGAATTGAATCTGCGTGAGTTTCTTTTGTGACAACCCAGCGAACAAATTGTTGTATATCTTGCGCATTTTCGGTGTCAAAGAGTTGATTCATCTGCCCTTGTGCCTTGGCAATAGTTTTCGTGTCTTCCAATAATTGTTCGAATCGTAACTGGTCACCATAGATTCCACACGGAACCTGACAGTGTGCAAAAACGGTGGAGCAGAGAAGGGCGGACGCAATGAGGGCAAGCAACATACGTGACATGGGAAACGGTTCTCCAAGGGTTAGATTAAGATACTCTAGAAGCATCACAATACACCAAGAGACGCCGTGGGTAAAAACCCGTCACTTATAGTTTGAAATGCGTGATCTCTCCATGGAGATCGTTTGCCGCTTGCTGAACGTCAGTTGTGGCATTTTGGAATGATTCTAGGGCGGATTCGCTCTCAGAGACACTCTCTGCCAGATGTGACATCGCGATCCGTATTTGTTCGGCACCCTGGCTTTGGGCCTGCATGCCTTCGGCCACCTGCTCGAAACGCTCAGATATCCCTTTTACAGATGTGATGATTTCTACAAGCTGCCGAGAGACACCTCCTATTTCCTCCGCACCGGTCTCGACACTCTTGGTGAATGCATCCATTTCCATCACGCCTGATGAAACGCTAAGTTGCATCTCTTTGACAACCTTTTCTATTTCAAGAGAAGCAACGGCAGTTTGGTCTGCGAGTCGCCGAATCTCCCGGGCGATCACGAGGAAGCCAAGACCATATTCGCCTGCCTTTTCGGCTTCGATTGCGGCATTGATCGAAAGGAGATTGGTTTGGTCGGCAACTTTCGCAATTGTTGTGACCGCAAGGTTGATTGTGGTTGCGCGTTCATTGATCACAGCCAGGCGAGAACCAAACGATCCCGTGCTGTCTGCAAGTTTTCGCATTGTGTCGTCCATGCTCGAGAGATTTTCTCGTCCCTCGATTGCCATCGCGCCGGTTTGGCCCGCCATTTCATTGACAGCAACCATCGTCTGTGTGAGTTCCTTTCCCGTCACACTGATTTCTTCGACGGCAGCAACCGTCTGTGTTGTCGAGTCCCCTAGCTTTTTTATTACGTGCTGCTGATTGGCTCCAGTGGTCTGAAGCTTCGAGGATGTGTTGGTCAAGGCATCACTAGAGGTGTGGACCCGAGCTATTAACATACGGAGATCCCGTGTCATTGTTTGAAGTGACTCAAGGAGTATTGCGGTTTCATCTCGAGATGAGACAGAAACGTCCTCTCGCAGGTCACCAGCAGCAACCTTGCGCGAGAGACCGATTGCCCGTTGGATGGGTGTGCTGATACTTCGTGCAACGAAGAGTGCAACCACAACGACGACGAGGACAGTGCCGCACAGTAATCCGGCAATCAGGAGTTGCTGAAAACGAACCAGTGCAAACGCTTCACTTGTGTCCTGTTTAGCAACCAAACCCCAGCGATAACTTGGGAGGTAGCACCAAGCGGCAGCAACCTCCTCTTGCCGGTAATCCGGAAAAACGGCATATCCTCGATTGCCACTCGATGCATTTCGTGCGGCGATGGCTTTTTCTACTGTGAGCGGTATTGTCAGTTCAAAGGCGGCATCAGTGCGGTGACGAAGAGGAGTAGTGATTCTCGCAATATTGTCGATTCGCTCTGCCGTAAGGATTTCGCCAGTTGCCCCAAGACCAGTGGTGTCTGTCAGTATTTGCCAGACATGATCAATAGGTAGTTGCAGAGCAAGCACACCAACGACCTTTTCTTCCTGAAAAATTGGAGACGTGACAAACGCTGTCGGGTTTCCAGATTTTCCAAAAGGTGCAAACCTGCACAGTTCTGACTGCAGAAGTGTTCGTGACCGATCAAAGCCTCTTGCCAACTCAGTGTTCCTTAGTGACTCGGAAGTGAGTGTTGCGCCCGGCTCGAGTTGTTCTGTAGATGAATAGAGAATGGTTCCGTTGACGTCAATGAGAAGCAAGCTTTGGTACCCACGAGACGTTGCGACATCTTGGAGGTAGGGTGCATAGGCCGTTGCTTTTTCGTCAAGTACTTTTCTGGAATCTGATCCGGAAATTCCAACAGAAGAAAGTTGGGAGATGGCAGTCACAACTGTTGGTGCTATGGACAGTGTTGTGCCATCCCGAACACGCTCAGCGGCGTATGACTCAAGCTGGATGGATCTCGCCGAGGCAATCTGAACGAGTTGCTTTTGAACAGATGTTTCAAGAGCACGATTAGCCAGCCGTCCAGTGATTGCCGTCAGGATTCCACACGGCAATAATGCGATCAGGAGGAACCAGAACAAGAGCCTTCGAGCGAGTCGCTGGTGTTTTTTTTCGACACGTGGTTTTGGGTTGGGCTCAGTCATTTTCGGGATCCTCTTTAGTTTGAGGTGTTCCGGTGTTGGCCCAGCCCCCCCAGCGACGGTGAAGGTCGTTGACGAAGGTGCTCCAAGCGGTTTTTGAGCGTGTAATCGGATACGGGACGGGCCGTACTGAGCCGTTGCTGCTCCAGACGATGTCGAACTGTGCGTCTTCTTTAATCCTGCCGATGTAAACGGGTCTCCATGTGTGCTGAGTACTAGGGTCGACTGCAATGATGCCCTCCGGCGCATTGAGACTCTGTTGGCGTAGGGCATTGCGAACTTGTTGGACATCAGTATTACCACTCTCGCGGACTGCATTCGCCCAGAGATAGACGCTGTTGTACGCAGCGGCTATGACGTCACTTGTGACTCGATCTGCTCCGTAGCGTGTCTTGAATGCAGAAACGAAACGGCGGTTTTCTTCGGTGTCAATTGATTGGAAGTAGTTCCAGGCTGCATAGTGCCCAACCATATCAGCATGATTCGTTGAGAGAAGCTCATCTTCAGCAATTGCAAAGGCGATTACCGGTATGTCGTCGGGTGATATCCCAGCTTCACGAAGTTCGCGAAAAAAGGCTATTGCGGAATCTCCTACGACGGAACAGAGAATCACATCAGGTTGTGTTTCGACAATTTCTTGCACATAAGACGTAAGATCAGTGCTGCCGAAAGGAACATACCTTTCAGCTACTTTTTCAACACCGAGTCCCATAAGCTGATCTGAAATAATTGCGTTGACACAGTGAGGCCAGATGTAGTCTGAGCCCAGAAGAAAAAAGCTTCTGGCATTTAGTGCACTCTGGCACCACTGAACAGCTGGAGTGATCTGCTGATTTGGTGCCGCGCCGGTATAGATCACATTTGGGCATGCCTCGAGGCCTTCATATGCCATTGGATAGATCAGAAGATGATCAGATTTTTCAAGAACAGGTAAGACACTTTTTCTACTGGCACTTGTCCAGCAACCAAAGAGAACGGTCACGTCTTCCTCAGATATCAGCCGATCAGCTTCCCGAGCGAATGTTGGCCAGTCTGATGCGCCATCAGCAATGATCCATTTGATTGGTCGGCCGAGGAGTCCACCAGCAGCATTGATTTCTTCGAATGCCAGTCGTTCAGCATCGATCATTGCCTGTTCACTGACAGCAATGGGACCGGTTTGTGAATGAAGAACACCA
>Ga0315315_10000751_pt1 | contig 28504 bp, 20 predicted proteins | sample M140m3416metaG_FD_203699 | JGI IMG/M metagenome (GOLD analysis project Ga0315315, IMG submission 203699) | Ammonia-oxidizing marine archaeal communities from Monterey Bay, California, United States - M1 40m 3416 | ecosystem: Environmental > Aquatic > Marine > Intertidal zone | place: USA... | reverse complement strand
TGTAAAGATCCATTAACTGTGCCACCGATCCGTAGACCTGCAATTGCGCGGACCCGAGACTCGCCAGATCAAGTGGTTGATTTGGCCCAGCAACCAGGACCGCACGTTCAAATGTAAATGGAATATCACCGTCGAGGGATTTAGCCAATCGCAAGTCAACTAATTCAACGGGCTTGGATTCACCTGTGACAGTCCTCTGCACGATAACGGCTGGATCACAGGCAACGATTTGCAAAATCGGTAAGTCCTTGATCAACTCATTCGGTACAAAAACGACGCCGCTGTCATCAGGAACCAGGTTTGGAAGAATGACCCCAGCATCTGCCAGAAAATCGTAATCAGAAGCTACGCTCTGCGATTGAGCCGCTTGCTCGGCCTGCATCCTGGACATATCGGACTTATCCAACTTTGCAGCCGCTGCTGGCATTTTTTCGGATGTCTTTGCCTGCTGACTCACACTTGTAGTCTCCTCGGTCTCCCACGGATTCAGCAAAACACCCGGCTGCGGCAGCATCACACCAGAATACTTCCGGGCATATTTCCGTTGCAGCACATATTGATATTCATCTCCTAACCGTAGGTTGCTGACATAACCGGATTGCGGCAAGTAAACGCTGCGACCTGAAAGCCCCAGCCGAGGCAACTTCAGATCCTGCAGTGGTGTTTCTTTTTCGATATAGCGGGAGGCGTATAAGTGAACCCGAGCCAAATCAGTTTCACCTGACAATTGAATGCGAATGCCTTCCGGAAGCCGGCGAATGGATGCTATTCCGAGCGGTTGACTCAGTGACATTTGCCGATGGCGGATCGCACCAACCGCAACTGAATCAATGATTGGCCCATCCACAACCGCAATATTCACAACGCGAGCTGTTTCTAGATCGATCAAGTGGTAATCGCCGGCGGGAACCTTCCGAATACCAAGCAGTCCGTCCTTAGCCGTTAACCGATTTGTCTGATCCACCCCATACGCGCCACCACGGACCTCAATCAAACGGTATCGCTGGGCGACATTGTCTACGGAATCAGGCAACGGAAGTACGATTTCATGTTTCACCGTTGTGTGAATTTCGTCCGCCCAAATCACGCCATCTCGATTCAGTCCTCGCTGATGTGTCAACTTACCGCCGGATACCGTGTAGCGAATCGCCTCAACCCCCTCGAGTCTTCCAAGCTGAATTTTCCCCTGATCATCCGCCTGAAATGTCTGGTCAACAGTGCTGTTGCGACTAGTCGTTGTGAACTTCACCGCAACGCTGGCACCAGAGACAGGCTCTCCATTACGCCCTCTTACCTCAATCAAATAGTCATCACCGCGCCGAGAGAGTAATGCATCACGCGTAAAGCGTGTTTGTCGGATACCAGAGACATCCCATGTCCGAGACACCTTCAGTGCCTGCTGTTTTCCATCCGCCAGCCTCACAATCGATCCGCTCAACGTGACTTCAAGATTTGCCAAACGCGATGGAACGCGAATGGGTACCACGAGATCCTCGTCCTGAGTGAGCTCTAGATCCGTGAGTTCATGATTCATCATGATGCCATCGAAATCACGTGCGGCAATCAGTACCACAACATCCGTTAATGTTTCGGCAGCAATAGGTGTACTACCCAGCATCAATCGCGGGCGGATTACCACCTCAGTTTCGCCACCACTTTGCAACAATGACCTATCCAGGTGCATTCCTGCAGTCAATTCGTATTGTTCTTGCAAATGAGTGAACTGAAGCGGTGCTGCGATGAACCCATCGCTAATAATGGCAGTTTTCGTATCTCGCACAGTCACAGGTGGCAGCGTAATCCGTCCCTCATCGTCAGCAATGAACTGCCGTGAGCCCAACCACATTGTTGCAGCCGGGATGGGTTTCCGGCTCTCATCGATAATAGTAAATACCATACCGTTGGCATCTGACGACTGTACGTGACTGACTCGCCCACGCCTGATCAAGGCCCGAGCCCGTAAACCCTTGCCAACAAGGTCGACAACCCATACGCCGCGACCAGAAATTTTTGGCAGTTCAATTCTTTCGCGATGTCGAATTACCGCTGACTGGTTGTACTGAATCTTCTGCTCATTAGTTGCGATCAAACCATCCAGATCGATGTCTGTATCTACCAATCTTGTATGGTGACGATAATACGAAGGTGTGTTGATCTGATAAATCCGGACGACGAGTTCTGGTAGATTTTTCAGATCAACTATCAACTCGGTCTTGTCCACCTTCGAAAAATGCTGTGGATTCTCGGTTGATAGTTTCAGTTCAACGCGATCACGAATCTCCTTACGCTGCGCCGCGTCGAGCATCTTGTACCATTCTTCCTCTGAACCAACGCCACTCAACAATTTCGTTTCAGCAAAGACGCGGCGCAAGTAGTCTGGTTTGAGATACTTTGCAAATGCATCGGCGTTGGGCTCATTCTTCAGAAAGTGTTGCAGATAAGCCCGCACAACTGGCTCTTCGTTACCGACCGGTGGCAATAGTGCGCGATCAGTAAAGTCATCTGACAACCGTGCTTTTGGCCCAGCGATCCGAGCCAGATCGTCATTCACCAAAGGACTTGAACGAGGGATCTTCAAATAACGCTCAAACAGATCACGATCGTAAATGGCCTGCTGCAAGTTGACTTGAAGCAGGCGATACAACGCTGATGCTTGCATGCCAGCGTAACTCTTCGGCAGCTTTCGCAGGTAAGCCTCGACTCGAACCAGATAATCAGTCCGCACGTTCAACTGCTGAGCCGCATCCTGATCACCTTGGGGCCGCAGTCGCTTTAGTCTTGCGTTTACAAACTTTTCGTCAGCAGCGATTCTGGGAACTTCCTTCGCCAGCCGTTCAAGCTCCTTCGCTGTCAGGAACTGATGTGCTTTCAGATCTCCAAATACCTGCTTGTTAGCAGCCCGACTCTTGATTTCAGTGATGACCAACTCACCCAGTCGATCAATGTACGCTCCATTAACTCGGCCCAGAAAATCACGCAGGCTGATATTGTATCCCGCTGTCTTTTTTTCCAGAAAACGGTCTCCAAGAAAACGCAGCCCCGCCACCTTGATAACATCGCGGCGTTGCAACGCATCTTTCACTAGTCGATCCACCGACAAAACCGACGCATTGAGTTCACTGGGAAATCGGCGCTCATGCCGTGTTGCGGGAGGTGCGTGGTTCAGTTGGATGCCAAGCCGCCGAACCAGATAGTCGATAGATCGTTGAGGTGCATTTTCGTAACTTAGTAAACGCTGACGATCAGTCATCGCAATGATGGCAGATGACTCCTTGCCGTTATGTGATGCCAACCAGTCTGCCAGAAACGCCTCGCTACGTTCCAGCTTCCCGGATGTCTGATAGAACAGACAATGATAAAAGTAATACTCATCACTTCCCGGGATCAACTCCGTTAGCATCGCCTCGCGATCGTTGGACAGAGCATAGCGTTCCATCCAACTCACAGGCTCTGCATGGGCTGGCTTAAGGCCGACCAGCAAACATACGAATAACGGAATGGACACGAGCCGAAAACTTGACTGGGTAACCAGGAACATGGTAAAGATTTCCGCTAATAGCGATCTGAGAAGTGAAAGACAGGTCGAGTGGCGTGCAGTGGTGCGGGATAGACAAATGATCTGTCGTGTTGCACCCACAATTGCCACGCAATCATCAGCCGTTCGACGATGTGGCACACCGCTTATTAGTTAATAATTGCGCATTTTTCGCGAATCGGCTTGCGACCCATTATCGCTGAAAAACACCCCAATGCGAACAAAAATCCGACATGCGTCGGAATGCACCAAGGGTGACACGGATTAGATGAGGTTCCGCACCGCAACCAGCAGCTCGTCAATCATCTCGATTCGATGGGCAGCAGAAAGGGAAATTCTCAACCTTGCCGTGCCCTCAGGCACAGTCGGTGGCCGAATCGCCGGGACATAAAATCCACTCTTTGCCAGCTGTGCCGAAACCTCAATCACGCGTGCATCCGTTCCAACGACCACCGGAATGATCGGCACAGAAGCTTCCAAATCGTTTGCTACATCGATTGAAAGTTCCGAACGCACGTAACGCGCCCACTGTTGAACCCTCTGCCGTCGCTCTGCCCCAGTCCTGATCTCGCTGATACCTGCCAACGCCGCGGCCACTGCTGCGGGGGCCAACGAAGTGCTGTAAATCAGCGACCGGCAATAGTTGATCAAATGGTCAACCACGACGCGAGGAGCCGCGACAAAGCCACCTTGGCTACCAACCGCCTTGCTCAACGTGCCAATCCGGATCGCTATCCGGTTTTTCACGCCCAGTGCATCACACACACCAGAGCCATCATTCCCAAGCACCCCCGTTCCGTGCGCTTCATCTGCAATCACCTTAGCATCATGCTTTTCTGCAACCTCCTGCAAACGATCAACAGGTGCAATGTCACCATCCATCCCAAAGACTGTGTTTGTTACGATCCAAACACGAGCAAATTCCTGACGTCGATGCTGCAAAACATGATCGACCTCCTGCCAATCTCGATGTGGATACACCACACACTCAGCGCGTGATAGTCGGCAGCCATCGATTAACGATGCATGGTTCAGCTCATCGCTGAGGATCAAGTCCCCAGCCTCAGCCAACGCGCTCACTGCACCACTACACGCAGCAAACCCGGTAGGAAACAAAACAGCAGCTTCCGTTTCCTCGAGCTCTGCAATTTGATTACTCAATCGCTCGTGGCAGGTCGTCCAGCCGGACAAAAGCGCACTGGCCCCACTGCCGCCCGTTACCCGCAGTTCCAAATCTGCGTTACCCATTGATTGCTCATCGTGACGTCTATCATCGCCACGCATTTCCATACCCAACCCGAGATAATCATTTGCGCCAAAGTTGAGCAGGCGACGACCGTCAGGATCGATCACATGAACACCATCTAGCTGGCGTGCAACGAGACTCCGGAACCGATTGTGTTCTCGAAGACTCTGTTGGCGTTGCGTTAAGTAATCAAATCTTGTCATCAAACACCGGGCCAGCGAACTGGGTACGTAAAATCGTCTTCAGACACACTCAGCCCGGAGGCCAATCAAGTTTACGACCGCCCAAGACATGAAAATGTAAATGCATGACCTCTTGGCCACCGTCCTCACGAGTGTTCGCAACGAGGCGATACCCAGCACTCAACCCTTCTGCCTCCGCGACCTGCGCTGCAACCAGCACACAACGCCCCACGATCGCTTCATCTTCATCCGACAAATCAGCAAGCGAAACAATTTCTTTTTTGGGGATCACAAGAAAATGAGTGGGAGCCTTCGGATTTATATCACGAAATGCAAGGCAAAGCTCATCCTCATGCAGAACATCGGCAGGGATCTCACCCGTGATGATTTTTGAGAAAATCGTTGTCATTAAAAAACCCAAGTAAAAATACGTTACGGCTTTCACCAAGAATACTGAACGGCTCGCACTCTTCGAACTAAATCCCCTCACACGGAATTGACACCACCACCCAAGCGAATACGAATTCCATCTCGTTGGCTACGCTATTATCCCCGCCATCATCCCGTTGCTGAGCAGCGATCGGCGAGCACCTATCCTAGCAGTGGCGTGGAATACTTTCAGCGACACTAGGTCACGATAGCAGATCGAACGTGGAGTCCAAATCAGTCCCGCCACAAATCCAAACACCACAGCAAAAAACCGGGGTTAATCCACCCTGAGGTTTATTCTCGAACGAGCCCCTCCAAAACGACGGCAGCTGTTTCTAGCACGCTGGTTTGCATCTCCTGCAATTCGACAGCGAAGTCAGTCCGAATCACAAAATTGCCGAGGGTGGATCTTGTTGCAGTTTAAAGATTCCACTACTTACCACTCAACGACTGTTCTTTCTGCTGGGATTCCTATTCAGGAAATTCTAATGACAGCAAAAACACAAATGACAGCAAAACCGAGGATAAGCTTCTGCTGATGAATTCTGCGACTACGCTTCAGCAGTTGCTGCATGGTTCTCCCAGTGAGCGTGCAATGGCAGCTGAATATCTTGCCCAACAAGGCTCTGAAGCCGCATTCGCTGCCTGTGAACTCACTGCAGCGTGTGGTGACACCGAGGCGATCAGCGACTGGGCGGTGGCTGCATTGGAACAGTTGGGGGCACCCCCATCGTCCACGATTGAGTCGCTCGCCAGGATGGCACAATCGAAAAATCCACTGACCTCGTACTGGGCGGTCACCTTGTTGGGCCGAGCCGGTCCTGATGCGGCGGTTCACCAACAAGTGCTTGTCACTTTGCTGCAACAGTCCGAAGACTCGGCAGTGCAGGAAAAAGCAGCGTGGAGCCTTGGCCGAATGCAGGCGAAATCACAGGAAGCAACGCAGGCACTGGAGCAAGCTGCCCAATCACCAGAGGTGCGACTTTCGCGTGTTGCAGCGAAATCATTGCAGCAGACGAAAACCTAGACAGATCAAATTGCAAAACGCGATCACGGGCATGGAGGCCTGGCATGGCTCGCAAGAAATCCAAATTTTCATTATTGATGTGGCTGATCTTCAGTGGAATTTCAGGAGGTGGAATCACGGGCTACCTGAAGCCCAACATTCCGATCATTGGTCCCTTGATCGCAAAATTCACCGATACGGGACAGAACCTTACAGCAGGTAGTGGAAATCTGCTGACGGAATCGGCAAGCGGTTTGCTTGGTAATCAGTCATCTGGTAGTTACGGCGGTTCAGCCGTTGCCGGTCGACTTGCGTCGGCCAGGCAGCCTTCCAACGGGCAACAGCAGGGTGCAATCCAACCGACCACAGCTGCTGGAAGCCAAGGCAATGGGAATTTATTGATAGCCAGTTTCAATATTCAAGTCCTCGGGCAATCGAAGATTTCCAAACCTGGCATGAAAGAACTATTAGCTCATGTGATTCGGCAATTCGATCTCGTCGCCATTCAGGAGGTTCGCGCAAAAGCAGATAATGTCATTCCTGACCTGGTCACCACCGTCAACTCAAATGGCAGCCGATACAACTTTGTGATCGGTCCTCGGCTGGGCCGAAGCAACAGCAAGGAACAGTACACCTATGTATTCAACACCAACACGGTGGAACATGACCCATCTTCAGTCGGCACGGTCAATGACCCGAAAGACCTCCTGCATCGTGAGCCATTCGTAACTCGATTCAGAGCAAGAACTCAATCACCAGCTCAGGCATTTACATTTTGGATGGTTAACATTCACACCGATCCTGATGAAGTTCCTGAGGAAGTAGACGCTCTGGCAGATGTGTTTCAAGTAATGCAAAAGGCCCGCGCTGACGAAGATGATGTGATCCTGCTGGGGGATCTGAACGCGAGTGAAAAGCAGTTGGGCAGACTGGGCAAACTTCCGGGCATGCAATGGACCGTCAGTGGTGTCACCACCAACACTCGCAAAAACAAAGCGTATGACAACATTATGTTCCAAGGACAGGCAACCCGTGAATACACCGGTCGCTGGGGTGTTTACGACTTGGAGCGTAACCTTGGGCTAAGCCGTGAACAGGCCCTGCAAGTTTCTGACCACTTGCCAGTGTGGGCTGAGTTTCGTGTTTGGGAAGCCCCCCCGCCCACGAGTCCTGTAGGACGCCCCTCTCTTTACAACTGACACACCGTAACGAGTCCACTCAGAATGGAATGCCTGAAAACAGATAGGGGACAGCAGAGCAAGGTGACCTGAACGATGCGATTGGCCTGAATGCCGTCCAGTAATCCAACAAAATTTGAATCGGGTTAGCAGGGACAAAACAGCCTGAAACGCCGTCAAATCGCAAATTCCATGATCATTTGTTGCCACGCAACTTGGCAGTTTGGCCAGCCAGAAACATTCACTCGATTCACTGATTGAGAGAATTGGAAAGGACTTTCTTGAGTCCATAAACAGGCGTCAACTCTAACGACAACTGCAGACGTTTCGCTTCCTCTGCCTCGCCAGACGCCCGTAACTTGTTCATCAATAAACGACTTGGACCAGTCTGAATCGCCATCGGCAACGCCGCAATTTGTTTCTCCCAAGTTGGCCGCAGAGCTGCGACCTGCGGAGGCGGTGTGACGCGCCAAGATAAAACCCGTGCAAGCTGTGAGATGTCTTTCGATGTCCCAGAATCTTTCACCAGCTCGTTGATGATCTGCAACCCTTGATTACGATCTGCTGACGAGAGCAACCAGCTTGCCACCACGAGTCGTACAGCGGCAGAAGGATCCTGAGCCCTTTCCTTTGCAGCACGAACGACTGCCACAGGCTGAGTTCCATTTTCCCACGCGATCGGCAGCCACGCCAGGACCATCGCAGGCAGTGGTCGGCGATCCAGTTGCCCCACCAATTCCAATGCGACAGAAGCTCGACCACCAAGCCAGGCGCTATTAGCCGACAGCATGGTGAGCCATTGCTGCCGCCAAATCGGAGGACGGCCTTTCAATGCATCGGGCAAACCAGAAAGTGACTGTGTGTACTTGCCCTCTTTGAAAAGATCAATCATGCCCTTTTCGAGATCAGAAATCTGTTCTGGTTCCACCCATAGCACACGCGCTGCTGACGTGACTGTTTCGGCGTTCTGTCCCTCAGGAATCACACGAAATTGTTCCGCACCCAAAGCAACAACACGACCTGATAACACCTCGATGCTACGCGGATACCAATCTCCCTGTCCGACCGTTGGTTGAGCGGGCTCCAACCAAATTCTATCTGCAGCCCAGATCCAATCTGACTGGGTGACGGAACAAACAAGTAGAAGCAAAAGAGCTAACAAACGCATTGAACGTACATACCCTCGTATCACGAAAAAGCCAACTCTCTGAAACAACTGCATGAAATCCAGATTGCTCTTACATAAGATCATGGCGAATCAGGAGTCGCTGCGGGCTGAAGGTTATTTGTTGGTTGGGAGTCATTTGGCTGGGGGACGGGAGCCACCGTTCCTAACCTGCGAATATCAACATACTGATACTGGCCTCGATTCTGAGCGGCAAGATCACGAAGAAACGTATCAGTGGGTGCTGCGGGGTCAGCACCAAATTCGATGGTATGGATGGTCGCGCCACTCGCATCGGCAAGATTTCTGATCTCTCGCAACTCACTGAATGACAACCGTGGAATCCTCGCATCGGTTAAAAAGAATATGACGTCCGGTGACATACGCAGAGCCATCTTCAAGGCTGACTCATGCTCTGTACCACCAAAAGCAGAAATCGAGCGGATATAGTTCTCTGCAAGATTCACATAGGATTTCTCTCCGGAAAACAGCTGGTCCGGAACACCTGAAAGCTGAAACGCTTTTGGCTTGTCGTTGTAAAAGATCAACTGAAAGCTTTGGCGGTCGGTGAGTGTCCGCAGACTGCGAATGAGTTCAGACTTAGCAGCCCTCAGTGGCTTGCCGCCAAACCCATTCATACTATCAGAGCGATCAAACACATAAACAAACCGCGAACCACTCCCTGATACTCCAAAGACCATGGTGGTTGCCTCGGCCGAGTCACTGGAAGGCTGGACTCCTGTTCCCCTTGAGAATGCATCACCCGACAAGTCACTCTGGCCTGCCAGGCCATCACCGGAAACTGGCTGGGGTGTGGACTGCATCGATTCCAAAACCCCCGGCAAATCCAGCGGTGGAGACAAGTCAGCAGGTGGTGCTGCCGACGAGGCCGACGAGCTCGTTGCCATATCGTCGGTAAGTTCCTTTTGAGGATCGACAACCTCCTTGATCTCCTGATAACGATCACGGTCCGGCAGACGGTGCACCAGGGCAATTCCAACCGGTCGATCCACCGAGGCATCAGTGCCCCGAGGCGTTTGGGACCAAATCAGCCCCAAAGCCGTCAACAGGATGACATGCAGAATCACCGACATCAGTAGGGCAGATCTCGTCCGTTCAGGAGGTACCATTTCCGCTAATTCAGCGTTCATGGTGGGCGTCGAGGAGGTTTCAAGCGGTTTCATGGCACCCATTGTTCTAACCCATTTCATCAAAAAGTGCGCGGATGTCGGCACACAATGCAATGAGGACGCTTCTCAGAAGGCCGTTTGCCAACTAATTTATTGCGGTACAAAGTTCAAAAACCAATTCCACCCCTGTGGTGGCTGAGCCTGGAGAATCCCGTCGTGAGCAACGCTCGATATCTGTTTACTAGTGAATCCGTCAGCATGGGCCATCCTGACAAACTGGCGGACCGTATTTCCGATGGCATTCTTGATGCTTTGCTGGAGCAGGATCCCAATAGCCGTGTGGCTTGCGAAACGATGGTCACCACTGGCATGGCTGTCATCGCGGGTGAAATCTCAACCAAAGCCCGAGTCAGCTACTCCGATGTTGTACGTGAAGTCATCAATGAAGTTGGCTACACCGACGACCAAATGGGAATCTGCGGCGATACCTGTGCAGTCATGGTTTCGCTCGACACCCAAAGTCCTGACATTGCTCAAGGCGTTGATTCCGACGATGCGGCTGGAAAAGAAATTGGGGCGGGTGACCAAGGGCTGATGTTCGGTTACGCGTGCAAAGACACTCCCGAACTGATGCCGTTACCGATTGCTCTTTCACATCGCATCATCAATCGCATTACAGAGGCACGATTCAACAAGGAAGTTGACTGGTTGCGTCCTGACAACAAGAGCCAAGTCACTGTCGAGTACGAAGGAAACACTCCTGTTCGGATCGACACTGTTGTGGTCAGCGCACAGCACAGCCCTGATGTATCCAATGAAGAGATCAAGTCATTCATCACCGAGCATGTGATCAAGCCTTCACTGCCTGCTGAACTGGACAAAGGTGACATCAATTATCACATCAACCCAACTGGTAAGTTTGTCGTCGGTGGCCCGCATGGTGACTGTGGCTTGACCGGCCGAAAAATCATCGTCGACACGTACGGTGGTTGGGGACGTCACGGCGGTGGCGCTTTCAGTGGCAAGGACTCAACCAAGGTTGATCGTTCAGCTGCTTATATGGCACGCTACGTTGCCAAGAACATCGTTGCAGCTGGTTTGGCTGAACGTTGCGAAGTACAACTCGCCTACGCAATTGGTGTGACCGAGCCAGTCAGTGTTCATGTCGACAGTGAAGGCACCGGCAAGATCGATGATGCCAAGCTGTGCGAACTGGTGCGTGAACATTTCCCTCTGACACCCAGAGGAATCATTGAGCACCTCGAACTACGTCGCCCCGTATTCCGACAAACCACCGCTGGCGGTCATTTCGGTCGCGAGGGCGATGGTTTCACTTGGGAGCAGACTGACAAGGCGGAAGCGTTGGCAGCAGCAGCCGGAATCTCAACAACGGCTTAAGTCTTGCGTCTGGTTTGGACAACCGATTTGCACCTGAACTCTGTTCCCACGCATGCGTGGGAGCAGTGGGTTCGGAGGATAAATGCTCTGGAAACCGACGGCTTGGTGATCACGGGCGATATCTCTGAAGGCGATAACGTTGTGCCACAGTTGCAACGCATCGCTAGCGAAATCAACTTGCCGGTCTATTTTGTCTTGGGCAATCACGATTTCTACGGAAGCACCTTCCAAGCCACCCGGCAAAATGTAATTCATGCATGTCGTGCTTCTAACCAACTGCATTACCTGACAGATCTTTCTGCCTTAGCAGTGTCTGAAGGAACGTACCTCTTGGGCGAGGATGGTTGGGCCGATGGAACGGTTGGAAATTATGATGAATCAACAATTCATCTGAATGACTTTGAACGCATTGGCGATTTCAAGGCGTGCGGCCAATTTGCCTGGAAGCAAAAGCTTAAGGACCTTGGAAGTGAGTCAGCAAAACGCTTGCGGACCAAATTAGAACAGTTACCAGCCGAAACTCATCAGGTGCTCGTACTAACCCATGCACCTCCATTTCGAGAGGCTTGTTGGTACGAGGGTAAGACGACGGACGACAATTGGGCTCCCTTTTTCGTAGCTGGACAGGTTGGCAACGCACTCATGGAATTCTGCAGCCTGAGACCTGATTGCAAAGTGACCGTACTGTGCGGTCACACCCATCATGCAGGAATTGCCAAGATGGCAGCCAACCTGGGGGTGTATACAGGTGCCGCTGTCCCTGGCCACCCTAACATTGAAGCAACCATCACGATGGCTTCGCATGCACTTACTGTTGTCCCACACAACGATGCGGAATGACTAAGTCAAACATGTATCACCTTAACAACAATTCATAACGGCCCTACATAATGGCCCTCTGAGCAGATCGATCACTGACATAGCGTTCAACTTCTGTATTGGCTCCAGAGCGACATCAGTTCTACCAGATGCTCAACTGCCGCAGCCATTTCATCTAAACAAGCAAACTCAGTAACAGCATGTATGTTGTGTTGACCACTGGACAGATTTGGTGTCGGCAATCCCTTTTCAGTCAATTGACTACCATCAGTGCCACCACGAATACTTTCACTCTTGTACTCAATGCCAAGATTCTCAAACGCCTGCTTTGCAAGTGTCACAGCTTCAGGCAGATCATCTAAACCATCTCTCAGATTTCGATACTGACGTACGATTTCAACATTGGCTTGCAAGCCGGGCATTGCCTGCACCACAGCGTTTGCAATTTCCTGCAGTTGTCCGGCATAGGTCTTCAAATCTTCTGTTTCAAAAGATCGCAAAATCAGCTCGACCGTCGCTGATCCTACACCACCTTCGAGCGTGTACGGATGAATGAAACCCTCACGCTCACAAGTGGTCTCAGGCGAACAGGTATCTCTGGGCAACTTCGCAACAAAATCTGCTGCTGCTCTGACCGCATTCACCATCCGATCTTTCGCAATCGATGGATGGATATTGTGTCCCTCAAAGCGGACAATTGCAGCATCGGCCGAGAATGTCTCTTCATCGATCACGGCGGCACCGCCACCATCGAGTGTGTAAGCGACCGTCGCATTGAGTTTTTCCAAATCGATCTTGTCCGTACCCCGACCAATTTCTTCATCGCATGTGAATAGAACTTTTACGGGACCATGTATCAGATGTGGGTTCTCAACCAAGGTTGCTACCAATTCCATGATGATTGCGACCCCCGCCTTGTCATCACCTCCAAGGAGCGTGTTCCCATCTGTGGTGACCAAGGTCATGCCAAGCATGGACTTCAAGTCAGGGCATGAGGCAACATCGATCACGTTCCCACTGGGCAGTGTAATATCGCCACCTTCGTAGGACTGAATCACCTGAGGCTGAACATTTTCTCCGGGTGCCTCGGGAGATGTATCGAGATGGGCGACCAGTGCTACCGTCGGTCCTTGCTCACCGTTGCTAGCAGGAACAGTCCCCCAAACCAAAGCATGCTCATCCTGACACGCATCTTCGATAGTCAACGCCCGAAGCTCCTCGAGTAGCAACTTTCCTAGATCCCATTGACCAGATGAACTTGGATAGCCATCGCTGCTTGGGTCGGCGGAGGTACCCACCTGCACATACGACAAAAAACGTTGAAGAAGTCTTTCACGGTTGATCTGAACGCGATCGGCACTGGCAGCAGTCATGTTGATTTACAGAAAACGGGGAAACAGGGCGTTTGAATCGGCTCCGTTAGAACACAGACCCGATACGTTGTACATTGTGTCACTGAATCAGAAACTGTTTTTAACACATCCCGGGCAAGCAGAAGATGAGCGAGAAAGTTGCACACCTCGTATTTGACGTTGAGAGCATTGCTGACGGAGCCCTAATTTCAAAGGTTCGTTATCCCGACCAGAATCTCAGCGACCGCGAAGCAATCGCTACCTATCAAGACGAACTGATGGAACAGCGTGGAACAACCTTCATTCCACATACGTTCCAGATACCAATTGCCGTCGTAATCGCAAAAGTCGCACCCAATTTGCAACTGCTCGATATCGTGTCCATTGATGAACCCGAATTTCGGCCTCATGTAATCACTGAAAATTTTTGGAGAGGGTGGGAAGCCTATAAGAATCCACAATGGGTCACATTCAATGGACGATCATTTGACATTCCCTTGATGGAGCTTGCGGCATTTCGGTTTGGCATCTCTTTGCCAGCATGGTTCAGATCAGATGGCTACAAATCACCGAGGAACCGATTCAACACAACTGCGCACCTCGACCTGCAGGACGTACTGACCAATCATGGGGCGGCACGGTGCAATGGTGGCTTGAATCTCGTCGCACAGCTGCTTGGAAAACCCGGCAAGATGGGGCTCACAGGAGACAAGGTCCAAGAACAGTGGGATGCAGGTCATAAAATGGCCATCAGTGACTACTGCCGCTGCGATGTTCTAGATACTTATTTCGTCTTTCTACGAACCCAAGTACTCACAGGCAAAATCTCACTGCAAGAAGAGATCGAGTTGGTAGAAGCTGCAAAACAGTGGATTGAGGACAGGGCTGAGACATGCGAGGCGTATGCGTCGTACCTTGAAAGCTGGAGCAGTTGGCATAATCCATGGGAAGCTACCGAACCAGAAGCGGACAGCGAATTAACGTGAAGAACCACGTGAAACGCAATGTGAAACCGTAGCTCGGACTCGCAAATCCACCTTTACCTCGGCAACCCCATCTAGCTACTGTCCGGGTTGTATGGACGCGTCACTGTCGGGCGTTCCCTCTTTTCGCCTGCGCCAACTTTTCCCACTTCGAATTTCATCAATGGCTGGACACGGAAGTCTTCGCCCAAGAAACCTGCTCTCGAAATTACCTGTCTTGGTAATGCGGTGGAGATACGCCAACACATGCTTGCAATTCACTGTTCTCCCTTTTCTCCTATTGCTGTTCGTGGGAAAGCAAGCCACGGCAGGTGATCCTGCACTCAACCTGCAAACGTCACGAAACAACACCGTCGACATTGCTCTGGATTTTGAATGGGCTGCCGAGGAGGCACAGTACTGCCACTTACGTCTAAGATTGCTTGATGACTCTTCCAATCAACGACACATGATTCAGGAGCTTGAGAATCAATCAGACTCCGATAAAACCGTTGCAGCCTTCACGCTAAGTCAAGACGCGACTCAACTGACGTTTCACCCCCGCGCACAAGTCGAGTCAGTGCGTGTCCGCCTGAGAGTACAAGGCACACCTAATACACGAATTGTTGTCGAATCGCTGGACGAGCCACGCAATCCAGAGGGAACGCGAATTGCTCAACCGATACGTGAAATGAGCTTCGCGGACCTACTACAGAAAAAGGCTCTCCTCTCCGATACGCCATTCGTAGCATCAAAGACCGCCAAGCAACGGCCTAATTGGTCAATCCGTCGGACAGAAGATGATGAAATTCGCCTCGCTGGTCTACAGGCAGTCCCGATCTACGCGCCCAATGAACCTCTCGAGTTGGCTGCCGCGGTCAACGCCATGACACGTGAAGCATCTTCCGTGCTGACCTTCCACTATTCGATTGTTCGAGTCTCGAACCAAAAAACGGTGGTACGACACCGGAAATCAATTAGCATCAATGCCGCTGGAAATAGTGACGTGATGCCCATGGCTGAGACGGTTCCTGAAATACCAGGGGTTTACGAAATACGCTGTCATGTCTCCAAAGACGATGACCGTATTTGGGATCGACTGCGAGGTCGCGAAGCGCCTCTAGTAAAAATAGGGCGTCCATTCTTTGTGGTGTCCAAACCGGGAACCATCACCCCGACCGAGACAGACAACTGGCAGATTGCCGGAACACTCAGGCCCTCAGCATCAAACTGGTCAGTGGGTCAGTGGTTACCAAAAACAACCACCCGTTTCATTCCAGGTGTTAATACTACTGAACCTGAAGCTAAACTTGAACAAGCTCAGCACTCTGGCGAAACAGTTTCCCTGCTGCCAACTGACCAACCATTTCAGGCCACCTTGCCAGTACTCACTCCTGGCACGCCTCACAAAATTAAACTGCGGTTACCAGCAGCCCAGAACATCCAACTGCAGATTGAAGCAGGTGGGCTTTACAATCGCGACCGTCCCAGTACCAAGTTCATTCTTTCGGACACCAAGACGATTGATCTGAAAGAGCAATGGCGAACCTACACATTCGTGCATTATCCGGCCAAAGATGATCAGATCTGGCTGACCAATCTCGGCGATGGCGTTTTGCAATTGGAATCCATTGAAGTTCAGGCAGGGCCACAACATCTAATTCCACCTGATGCTGGCGAAGGTGGACTCGCTTCATTGCCCCGAACACGAAACACCATCCTCGAAGTCAACGATATCAACTGGGTGGAATCGCTATCCAAGGATGTGCCACAACGACATTCATTAGATGATTTTGATGCGCGAACCATCAAAGCTTTTGAGCTCTGGGTGGCGCTGAATCGGCTTTCCGATCTCGCCAGAGCTAATGGAATGAACGGGATCATGTTGCCCGCAAACGCGGGCGGCAGCACGCTTTTCCAGACACGAAGCATATTGTCAAGAACGAGCTCCGCGCATGCAAGCACCAATCACTTGGCAACAACCATCACTTTAATGGCAAACCGCGGTCTCAAGATGCACGTGCATCTTGATCCTGATTTCATGCTGCTATCCGTCGAACAGGCCCTTCTGCAGCGCCCAGCTCTTATACAACAATTGACGAGAAGTCAGCAGGGCAACGCATTTCAGTACAACTTGCTACATCCACTTGTGCAGGAGAGTCTTCAAGAGCTTCTCGCTGAATTAGTCTTTCAATGTGGCCAGTCAGACCATTTCGCTGGTATCACGATCGACTGCGGAAAGGGAAGTCATCTGCAACCCATTGAGCGGATGTTTGATAGTGACGCTACCCTAACCACCTTCGCACAATCGCTCAACGTAACTGTCGCGACAGAGCAATTACGTGCGTGGTCGCAGGATGAGGGACGAGATACCTACAAAGACTGGGTACGTCAGGCGACCAGTCGCTGCTTCCGCAAACTGCAACAGGGCGAACCACAAACTAAACTCAACCTGAAATTTGCCCCAACTGTCCATCGAACTGCAACACCCCAACCTGCGGATCTGGATACCCAACCATTCAAGCCAGCGGAAAACTTTTCGATTGGTTTTGGTACCACACATGGTTATACCGACTCCCGGTTGTTGGTACGCAAAGCCTTACGTGTTCCAGTGCCATCCGAAGAGGACACAGCAGCTTCAAGTGTTTACTTCGACGCGAAATTACAACTCGCCGACACTGCCCTCGTTCAGAATCAAAAACAGTTACTAAAAGATACTTGTCATCTGATTGACCGACTTGATCCCACCAACCTTGTAATCCAACTTCCGATCGATGGTCGTCTTTTGCGGCCTCAACTCGATACTCTGATGCAGTCGTTTCGGACTTTGCCGCGAACGGGTATGCAATCGGTCGAAGTTGAAAGCAGAGCCCAGAACACTGTTCGTGTGAGAAGCGTACAAACGGATGGTTATTTACACCTTGCGTGCCTATGCCTGACGCCATGGACAAACGAGATCGACATTGAAACCAGCGAAGGAGTTGATTGGATAGCCGTGGGTGGAAATCCGGAAGGCATACAAATAGAAAAACTGAGTGGAAACCGCGCGCGGGTCCAAGTCACAGAAGGACGTTTAATTCTGCTTCGATCAAGCCAACCCGTGGGTGATATCAAAATCACTTCATGTCGTGCGCGACTCAGCGGCGGATCCGCAGCACTGGCAGAAATCAAACGAAAAGTGACATTAGTCGCGCAGCGAATTGGTATTCTGTTCGACTTCGAATCTTACGACGCCTTAAATAACGGAGGATTCGAAAAAGCAGGCGAACTGGGACTGGTAGGTTGGTTGCATGCACAACATCCTGCAGGCTGCGTCCGGGTAGACAATACCCAATACCTCGAAGGCAAGCATTCAATCCTGCTGACGACTGAAACCAATACAACAGCACGAACTTGGCTGGTAAGTGAGACCATCACACCGCCGGAATCAGGTCGACTTGCGGTCTCGCTGGCGTGTCGTGCCGAAGCTAGCACAAGTGCCGATGTCCACCGCTTGCGAATCTCTCTTGAAGCGACTGAAAATGGAAAACCCGTCCGCTATTCCAAGGAGTTTGAGACTCCTCGAAATGGCCAGTGGGGAAACCGGGAAGTGCAACTCGAAGCACTCAACATCGATGCCGCCAACATGCACTCACTGCGTCTCACCATCGACAGCCTTTCAAGCGGTCGCATCTGGATTGACGACATCAGACTGCATGACCAGTTCCCCACAGTTGGCGAAAGAGATGAATTGCAAAGCGGAGCTTTTCTTGCCGTACAAGGGCTGCAGAAAAGCAATCTCGCGCCAGCTGGTCGATTATTGCAGAACGGATGGGCGCGATACCTGTTGAAACTTGATCCATTGACGGACACCGAACAAACGACAACCGAAACAGAATTGGAAAAGGAAGAGACACCCGGGATCGCTGAACGCATCCGAGATTGGATCCCCCGACCTCTACGTTTTTAAACCTTGCCACCAAATAAGGAACTAGCCATGGTCCGATGGGTCAAGCAAATTGGAATCACCGTGTTGACGATTCTTTTCCTTGCCTCACTCAGCGGCTGGTGGCTATTCAGGCAGACTCGGGTCGTGCCAGAGTTCTATCAACAGGCGACTCAACTCAGCCATCCTGACACAGAAACCGGAAGCTACAAGCTCGAGGCCAATGTTGCCAAACTGCAACAGGATGCCTCCAAACCGGGCTCATGGCAAGCAAGCTTCAGTGAAAACGACATCAATGCCTGGCTTATCAACCAGCTGCCCCTGAAATTTAAGCAACTGCAAACTGCAGGTGCAAAAGATCCAAGAATTAGCATCCAGCAAGACCATCTATTGGCTGCTGCACGCTACACCGACGCAAGGCTTGACACTGTTATTTCCTGTGAATTGCATGTGGAACTCACGGAAGAACCTAATCTATTAGCCGTCCAGATTCGCAAGCTAAAAGCCGGGGCTGTCTCCCTGCCAATCAGCCAATTCATTGATGGCGTCAGTACAGAGGCCGCGAAGGGAGGAGTTAAGATCCGCTGGGACCGTACAGAATCAGGCCCCACTGCGCTTGTTCAGGTTCCAAGTGAACACACCGGATACGCCTACAGCCCCGTGATCATTGAATCAATCCAAATGGTCGATGGAGCCATTATCCTTTCGGGCCATACCGGGACAAAAGCAGAGGACTGTTACAAACCTCAAGGCCCTGTCCATCAGTTTGTCACTTATCGACACATTGATAAACGCAATTCCAATATCGGTTCTGTGCCGGAAACGTTTTCTTCCCGCCGTTGAACGAACTCGAGCAGCCCACGGTGAACCGAAGACCCTTTTTTCCAACGCAATACTGCTTTAAACGTCACTTCGGCCAAAGCACTTGTCAGTAGCATGTACTCGCCAGCAAGTACTCGCCGCACACTCCCTCGGCCCCCACCAAGATCACCCTCGCGGTCAAGATAAACCAAACGGTGATCAGGCAACTTCTGGCATGGCATTTCGACCGACTTTTTGAAATCGGTGATCAATTCTGTCGACCACGTCGCCAACGCGTCTCCAGTCGCAAACATCCAATCCAAATGTGTCTCCGTCGTCCGTTCGAAACATGGACCGACATCATGCCGTAAGACAACAAAACGGTTCCAAGAATCGGCTACCCGCGGATCATTATTTTCTGGTATTCCCGTCATGCCTCGATCCAAACCATGTCAATCACTGAACTGTGAATCTCTCGAACTTGAAGCCCTTGGTAGCGTGGCGACCGCTCAAGGTTTCTTGACGGACTGGTACTGACTCCGCAGGGCGTCATCGATCGTCCCTTGTGTGAGCAAGATAAATTTCGCACGGCGATATGCCTCTTGCTGGTTACCCATTCTTTGTAACAAACGGATGGCCGCTAATTTCGCTTCGTGCCAGGCGTATTGACCTTGCGGCAAGCCGGCTGCCAGTTCGTCCCACAACGCAACTCCTGCTTGCTGTGCTTTTGTATTGTCACTAGACCCCAGCATCGTAGCGGCCTGCTGTATCGACTTACGGGGATCTGCGGATGTCTTCTGAACCTCCTTCAACAGCTTAATAGCCTTTTCAACATCGCTGGCCCACAAACAACGTTCCGCTGACGCCATGGACACTGCTTCTGAACCCAGCCACTTAGCCAACAAAGCAACAGTTTTCTGACGCAGTGACAGGTCAGTGCGTGCATCCGCCATCAAACGCTGCTCTATCTGCGGCAACAGAACCGAAGGTGGTGACTCTGCCGGCATTACTCCACTCCGACGGAAATTGATGAGAGAGTCAATGAATGCATCGTCAGGAAAAGCATTTGCCCCCAACGGCGTGAGATCACCAAGCTCCGTTCGATCCAAGTGCAAGACCGAGACAAGACGATATCGTGAGCGCATCGCATCATTGCTGATCAGTTTCTTCATCGCGGCTTGAAAGCTACTCGTCGCTTCCCGCCGGTCAGATTTCTGGGGCACCGCCGTGTCTGCAGTATCGAGAGCACTTTTTCCCAAGACCGACAACCACGCATTTGCAATGGATTGTGCCAGTTCAGTATTAATCGTTGCGGGGTTAACATCCGATACGATTTCTGCAGCCTCTAGATAGCGTCGCTGTGAAGTAAGAATTTTACTCAACCAAGTACGAATGGATCCTGAACTCGCGCTGTCTGACCACCGCTGCAAGTTCTTTCGCAGCATTGACTCAAGGCGTGTCACGGTTGCCGGATCAGACGGATCAAGCCGTGCGAGCAGGATAGCGGCCTGAAGATGTGTTGCGGATGCTTTTTCGGCCGTAGATTTCGCCAGCGATACGTCTTGCATCAAATCAATTGCATCATTAATACGTTTTGCCGCCAGCAGCGCTGCGGCTGCTTCAGCAACTCGACTCATCGCCCGATCCGGATCTGGTTCTGCTGCCGCGGCGGCGGCCAAGAGATTACCAGCACGGCTGGGGTCACCACGACGCAACCAATCCTGACCCTGAGCAGCAACCACAGAGGGATCAACGGTGGCTTTTGATTGGCTTGTGGAATTCAAATGCGACAGGGAAACCGCATCGGCTCGACGCCTGGCGTATGCACCTCCACGGCGTTGAATTACTTCCAGCCAATCACCAACCCGACGCCCCGCATTGGCGATCAGTAGGAACTCGAGCCTCGCCAAGTCCATGGAAAGAGCATTGGGTGCTGCCTCCGGCACATCACCAAAAAAATCATCCAACAATTTACCAGCTTTGGCCAACTGGCCCTGAGCGATACATAATCTCACCCTGAGAGCTTGTAATTTAGGAGGTAGCGAACCTGTAAATTGAGAAAGCAGCGCCGTCAACAGAGCATCACAGCGGTCATATTGGGCGGCTCGAAAAACCGCTTCTACTCGCAATCGCTCGACCTCGTTTCTTGCATCCGTGCCAACAGGCAAACGTGTAATCGCGTCATTGGCTACCTGTTCCGCCTTTGTTGCCGCTGCGATGCAATCAGCACTACCACTCGGAAACAAATCAGTTTGAACGAGTGCAATGGACACTGCATCGATTTGCAGTTCTTGGCCAAGACGACGCAAATCAGCAATCATTCCCCGACTAGCAACAGTGCGTTCCGATTCGAGGGCAGAACGTTTCTGTTGAACTTCATCAGCCAAGCTTGACAAATGGGACATCGCCGTCAGCAACCGCCTCGTAGCTAGTTCCTGTACTTGGTCGTTGCGTGGAGACACAGCAGCACGCAGCACGCTGTGAAGGGCGAACGACTTTTCGCTGTCTAGCAACTGTGATTTCAGGAATAACTCTCGTGGATGATTCGGATAAGAACGCAACAAATCACTGACAGGGCGCTGTACTACTGCCAACTCATCATTACCAAACGTATCACGCCCCATCTGTCTGGCCGTCAATATTTTTGATTCTCTCACACGCCACTTGGCAGCAGCATCGGCTTGAAGTTCCAAATCAGCCGAGCGTAATCGGCAAAGATCAAGAGCATCATCAAAACGTCCACGTTCCAACAAAGCTTGAATCAGATCCTCATCCCGATCATGAGTCATCCTTCCAACATTTTTGATGGAAGGCCCAGCAGCGAGTGTTTGCTGATCGCTAGCTTCAAGGCAGACAAGTACGATCAGAGAAAGAATGATTTGTACGGGACGGATCATGTTTACTCCGGCTTGGCAGCAAATAGCACTCGATCTATCCCCGCTGCGCGTGCGGCATCATAGGCCTGAACAGCAAGAGCAATGGTCACTTTTTCGTCGGGATCAACAATCACAGGTGGTTGGACCCCCAGCGAAGTGATTTCGGTCAGCCGATCCTGAATATCACTCATGCGATCCAACGGCTGCCCGTTCAACATGATTTGGGTTCCCTCCACCTGCCACAGCAGCCGGATGATAATCTCGTCAAACTTCTCAACCGGTAGTGTGTCAGTGGACGCTTCTGCGGCTCCCATTGGTAATTCCGCGAGCGAGCCAGGCAGGTCAAACTCTGGCAATTCGAAACTGCTGGTCCAAACAAAGAAAACCAACAACAGAAACACCACGTCAATCATGGGTGTCATTTTCAATTCCAACGAATCGTCATTGGAAGTGTTTGGCAGCTTCATAATCCAGCCTCCTCGCGAACAGCAATCGCAGCGTCCGTGATTCCAGCTAGAGCTGCTTCACGCAGCAATGGCTCGACCTGTTTGTATTCGACCGTACCATCGGTACGAATCCGAATCGCAGCATCTGACCCCTGATTGGCCTTCAGGTCCGACAGGATTGCCCGCACACTGGACAAGTCAACAACATCGCCGGAAACCAGCCATCGAGCTTGCTGATCCACACTGATCGTCAAGGGTGCTTTGTCAGGATCTACAGGATCAAATGTTGAGGCAACTGGCAATTCCAGCGGTAACCGATTCTCCTGCCGTGCTAAGTGACTAGACACCAGAAAAAAAATGATCAACAGAAAAACCACATCGATCATCGGTGTCATATTAGCGCCGACACTTCGGCGATTTCCTTGATTAGGTATTTGCATCGTTACATGGTACCTCACGTTCCGGTCCCAATCCGATACCCTGTAGTTCGTGAATTCTGATTTGGCGGCGAGTCCGTACAGCTGGAACCTGCTTTGATGGGCGAAAATACTACCTTCCTCAAGAACTTCCTCCGAAATCCCGGACAAGTGGGCGCGGTCGCGCCCAGCAGTAGCCGCTTGGTTCGCATGATGGTTGACTGGTTTGACTGGAATCAGCTCCGTAACGTCGTTGAATTTGGCCCCGGGACAGGTGTATTCACGCAAGCGATCAGTGAAAAACTTCACCCTGACAGCACATTTTTTGCGGTCGAGCGCTCAGCTGAAATGGCCGAGGTGACCCGAAAACGCTGCCCTGATGTCACGGTCTACAACGATAGCGTCACCAATATTGCCGAACTCTGCCAAAAAGAATCAGTTGAGAAAATTGACGCTGTAATCTGCGGCCTACCGTGGGCTTCATTCCCCGAATCGCTCCAAACTGAAATCATCGATGCCATGCTGGGTGTACTTGCACCCGAGGCTCAATTCGCCACTTTCGCGTACTGGCAAGGAGTTGCGTTACCCGCTGGTGCCCGCTTCAGTCGACGTTTGAGAAGTACATTTGCAAACGTAGAACGAAGCCCCAGCGTATGGCTGAATCTGCCTCCGGCCTTCGTTTATCGCTGCACCAAACCCGCATTAACAAATCAAGCAAAGTGAAGTCACTTTTACAGTGCCCGAAAACGCTGGCGGTACTTGAGTGGCGTAAGCCCTGTCGAAGCCTTGAAATGGCGCGTCAGATGGCTCTGATCATAAAAACCGCATTCGCTGACAATCTGTATCAAACTCAGATCACTGCTCTCCAATAAATGCCTGACCATCCCCACTCGCACCTCACGCAAGTATCGACTGGGGGCGATACCAAAGTTCTGGGAAAAATCTCGCTGCAACTGACTCACTGATAAGTGGACATGTTCTGCCATGTCTTTAACTTCGATGTAGCTTGCATGATTATCAATGATGAAAGAAATGACTCGGACGAGACGACTGTAGCCTGCTGAATCATCCGCGGAGTACTCATAAGGACGTTTCACACCTGCAATCCCGACCACCTTTTCTTCACGGTCCAAAAGAGGGACCTTACTGCACAGATACAACCGGGGTACCCCGTTTTTCCCAGGTACCATCCAAACCTGATCAGACAGTGACTCTCCTGCCATGATCACGCGTTGATCCTCGGCAACATATTGCGCTGCTATCGCTGGTGGAAAAAAGTCAAAATCCGTGTGCCCGATCAACTCATCTGGATGCGAAACTCCCACCACATCACAAACAACACGATTAGCTCGTACAAAACGACTTTCAACGTCCTTGATGTACATGTAAACGCCGGGAACAAAATCGAATAGATCCAGCAGCGTTCGAGGACGTGCAAGTTGCTGGAAAAATTCATCCTGCCATCCCCGCGGGTTATTAATTTCTTCGCTCATGCGGCAAATGTACAATTTTTTACGCGTTAGCTACAAGACGGCAGAGACACAATTACAGAGACTTAAACAGCATCGAACGCTGCCAGCCAAAACCTGATCATCGAAATATCGTCTCGAGCACATCGCGACAGTCGTCCCTTGCACGATTGTGTAGTTACCTTTGAGCTTCAGCGGTTAAACTGCTATCGAGTGCAAATTTTCCATTCTCACGACGAAATAGTAACATGCGCGGTTTTGTCCCCTTCATCATCACTCTGGTTACCTTCGCGACCGGTACGCCCACCCAAGCTGATAACGAGCTATCGTTCAATCGCGATATTCGCCCAATTCTTTCGGACACCTGTTTTTTTTGTCACGGTCCCGATGCTGAGCATCGCGAAGCTGATCTGAGGCTGGACATGGAAGAGTTTGCAAAGCAGGATGCTATTGCCCCCGGCAACGCCAGTGCGAGTGAATTGATCGCAAGAATCACATCAAGCGACCCTGACGAATTGATGCCTCCACCCGAGTCTGGGAAGCGTCTTAGCCAAAAGCAGATCGATCTCTTGAAACGCTGGGTAGACGAGGGCGCGATCTATGAACCGCACTGGTCTTATGTCGCCCCAAGACCAAGCCCCACACCGAGAACTAACAGTGCATGGTCCCGTGATCCTGTTGATGATCATATTTTGGCGAAACTACCAAAAACACTGTCACAAACCTCGCCGGATAGCCCGCGTCACACCTTAATTCGCCGAGTCACATTCGACCTGACCGGTCTTCCACCTACGCAACAACAGATCGAGGCATTCGTTGGCGACACGAGCCCCTTGGCATATCAGAAAGCTGTTGATCGTCTTCTCGCTTCGCCAGCGTACGGGGAACGGATGGCAACTTACTGGCTGGATCTGGTTCGCTATGCAGACACGGTCGGCTATCACGGCGATCAAGACCACAACATTTCGCCTTATCGCGACTATGTCATCGACAGCTTCAATGATGACTTGCCGCTAGATGAATTCACGCGTCAGCAATTGGCAGGTGATCTTGTCAAAGAGCCCACGACCACTCAACAGATCGCGACCGGATACAACCGACTGTTGCAAACGACCCATGAAGGGGGACTGCAAACCAAAGAATATCTTGCCATCTACGCTGCGGACCGCATTCGCAATGTGTCAGCCGTTTGGATGGGAGCCACTGTGGGCTGTGCCCAATGCCACGACCACAAGTACGACCCATATTCGACCAAAGACTTCTATTCAATGGTCGCATTTTTTGCAGACATCGATGAGCAGCAACACTTCAAAGTGGGCACCAACTCTCTACCCACCAAACGACCACCCGAAATCTCTGTAGGAAGCCGATGGCAACGCGAGCTTTCGGCAGAACTTGAATCACAGTTGACAACGCTGCAAAGCAAACTTGGAAAGGTAGGTCCATCGCAGGCAGGCATGATCAACAGTCAGATTGCCGCTTACCAGGAAGAGTTGAAACAGCTCAAGGCATCGAATCGACTCACAATGGTCACCCAGTCAGTACCACCGCGAGAAATTCGAGTATTGCCACGAGGAAATTGGTTGGATGACAGCGGACCCATCGTAGATCCAGCGATCCCTGAATTCCTTGGCACACTCGACACAGGTGGAAACCGTGCCACTCGCCTTGATCTTGCAAACTGGATTGTCGATGTGGACAACGGCATCGGGGGCCTGACTGCGAGGGTTTTTGTGAATCGCTTTTGGTATCTGCTTTTCGGTCGCGGTATCTCCCCGTCGCTCGGTGACTTTGGTGGTCAAGGGCAACCACCGAACCATCCGGAAATGCTGGATCAGCTTGCTCTCGATTTCATCGAGGATGACTGGAGTATCAAACGCATGATGCGGCGTCTTGTACTATCGCGCAGCTACCAGCAGGCCTCCGACACAACAGACACACAACTCCGGGAAGATCCATACAACCAATGGTTTGGACGTCAGGCTCGCTACCGACTTCCAGCGGAAATGGTTCGTGACAATGTACTGTCCGTAAGTGATCTGTTAGTACGTACCGTTGGCGGTTCCAGCGTCAAACCAAGTCAGCCCGCTGGCTACTATCGGCATCTTAACTTTCCAAAACGTGTCTACGCACCACATCTAGATCAACGCCAATATCAACGCGGCGTTTACGTTCATTGGCAGAGGCAATTCTTACATCCCATGCTCAAAGCCCTCGATGCTCCGAGTCGTGAGGAGTGCACGGCACAACGAGCGCGATCCAATACTCCGTTGGAAGCGTTGGTTATGCTGAATGACCCAGCCATGATCGATGCTGCAGTGGCGTTTGCTGCTGCTCTGCTAAAAATCGAACAAGAAGAAAACTCAGAGGCTAAGATCAAAAGAGCATTTGAGTTAACAGTCTCTCGACAACCTGATTCGTTTGAACTAGCAGCACTCAGCGAGTTGCTGGAATCCGAAATCAAGCATTACCGTTCCCAGCCCGAAGATGCTGGCAAGTTGCTGGATACCATCGACAAGAACATTGACATTGAATCATTGAACCCGCAACAACTTGCTGCTTGGACCACTTTCACACGTGCTCTCTTAAATCTGCAGGAAACGGTCACCCGTTACTAGAGGTCGAGCACAAACACCACTGCGATCGCATTCCATAACCGCGGCAAAGCCCTCCCTATGAAACAGCATCCAAATCCACTCAATCGGCGAACTTTTCTTTCCAACAACGGAGTCGCCGTTGGCAGTGCTGCGTTGGCATCCATGCTGGCAACCGACTCACAGGCTGCCAACAAGGTCAACGCGGGTGCACGAACTGACGTGCCGCATCATCTCGCGAAAGCCAAACGCGTCATCTTTTTATGCATGGCCGGTGGGCCATCTCACCTCGAGACCTTCGATTACAAGCCGGAACTGGACAGACTCAACGGCAAACCCATGCCAGCGTCCTATACGGAGGGGCAACCAATTGCCCAACTACAGGGAAAGGAATTGAAATGTCAGGGACACTTGACCAAGTTCGCCAAGCATGGGCAGTCGGGCCAACTCATCAGTGACTATCTGCCTTTTCACCAAAAAATGGCCGATGATATCTGTGTCATTCGGTCGATGGTCACCGAGCAGATCAATCATGATCCTGCCCACACCTTCATGAACACGGGCACTGCAATCAGTGGAAGACCCTCGATGGGATCATGGGTCACCTACGGCTTGGGCAGCGAAAGTGAAAATTTGCCTGGCTTTGTGGTGCTCACGAGTGTGGGTGGTCGCAATCCACAGCCTATCGCATCGCGACAATGGTCAGCAGGATTTCTTCCAAGCCGTTATCAGGGCGTGGAATTCAGCGGCAGTGGACAGCCCGTGAACTATGTCGATGCACCTGAGGGAGTCCAAGGTCGGCAGCAACAACGTTTGATTGAGACCATTGGTCAACTCAATCAACATCGGCTGAAATCGACAGGTGATCCGGAAATCGAGACTCGCTTGGCAAATTATGAAATGGCATTCCGAATGCAAACATCTGTGCCTGAATTGGCAGATGTGTCGGATGAACCGCAGCACGTTCTGGACATGTACGGCGCTAAACCTGGCGATGGGTCCTATGCCTCAAACTGCTTGCTTGCGAGGCGTCTTGCCGAACGTGGGGTTCGTTTCATCCAACTTTATCATCGTGGCTGGGACCACCATGGTGGGCTTGAAAAGTACATGGATATTTGTTGCGGATTGACGGATCGCGCAACGTGGGCCTTGCTTACCGATCTGAAACAACGTGATATGCTCAAAGATACGCTGATCATTTGGGGCGGTGAATTCGGCAGAACACCAATGTTTCAGGGCAAGGGCGGTGCTGGTCGTGACCACCACATCAAGGGATTCTCAATGTGGATGGCCGGAGGAGGAATCAAACCCGGCCAAAGTTACGGAGCCACCGATGATCTTGGCTATCACGCAGTGGACGATGTCGTCCATGTGCGTGACATGCACGCCACGATGTTGCACCAACTGGGGATCGATCATCACAACTTCACACACAAATTCCAAGGATTGGACATGAAGTTGACTGGCGTTGAACCGGCGCGAGTGATTGAGCCCATTATCGCGTAAAAGAAAGCGATTGAGCCTAATTGCAGGATGCTTGTGACGCAAAAAATCCGTCACCTTAATAAAGATCAG
>Ga0315315_10000750_pt1 | contig 28508 bp, 22 predicted proteins | sample M140m3416metaG_FD_203699 | JGI IMG/M metagenome (GOLD analysis project Ga0315315, IMG submission 203699) | Ammonia-oxidizing marine archaeal communities from Monterey Bay, California, United States - M1 40m 3416 | ecosystem: Environmental > Aquatic > Marine > Intertidal zone | place: USA... | reverse complement strand
CTTTTCCTAACAAGGCACAGACGCTGTTGATTATTCTATTTACAGGGATAATAGATGACGACATAGAGAGATGTAAATGGGCTATGGACCACGGAGCTGATGGAAATCTTGAGATACAAAGCTGGTCGGTAACTGTCATGAAAACGGTAGGTTGGGATGTTACAAGTTTGGAGACATTGGCTAACGTGCTGTCCGCGGCCGGTCCTCCTCCTGGTGAGCTTTCACAAACGTCACACCAATGCAACGAGTTTGGACCTGATTCTGAGGCGAGTCAGGGGGCCATTTAAAGTAGGTTACACCAATCGTACCTTCTGGTACACCTTCACATGTTAGTATGTGGTCTAAGAATTGTTCGCCTGTACATGGAGTGAGTAACTGTTTACACTTTTTACATAGTCTAGAGGACATTTTGTATATATTATAACAACTTATACTAAAATTTTACTTCTACCATTCGCCGCCTTCTTAAGTTGAGCATTTGTTGACCATTCCCACCTTGTTCTGATAGAAAGCCAACTTCTTCTTCTTCGACTGTATATTTCCTCGCCCACGAGTTACACACGCCACACCCTTCTAATAAACAAGTCACTACAATGATGGCCAATGACCCGCACAGAACCAGTATCTTTATCGCATCCCAACTCTCAATACTATAGTCGGTCGCTTCCCATGATACCTTTGTATCGATTCGGAATTCAGGATTGCCAGTCAATTCGTCCCAGGTCTGTCTTGATATAGCAATATATGTCCAGCTCAGTACAATCTTTGACGTAAACCCAAGTACCACATAGATGCGGTCGATGTCAATACAGTCCGCATATTTGACATTTTTAATACCACAAACGTCTATCTCCAAGTACATGTATAGAATTTGATGCACACCGAAACTCAAATAGAATAGGGCGAACACCACAGCCAAGTATCCATACGATAGTGATTCTAACGTATCGTTGGTCTGTTCTAACGCGTGGATAATAAACACTAAGATAATGGAGAACATAATAGTAAAGGCGTTGATGGTCGGTATAACTGAACGATATCTAGGTTCTGTCGCATCGTTGTACCAACCAATCATTTGCATGGAAGCGTTCGCTAATAGAACCAGGGCCAACACTACACCATTTAACTCCCCCTGTCCTACCAACATGCCTATTTCTAGAATACCAGCTGTGATAGCATATTCTATCCATCTTCGTTGATATTCTTCGGGCCTGCTTCTGCCGTTGTATTTACCCTTCTTTTCCTCCGTCGTGTGGAAGAGCAATACAACTATCGCAATAAGGTGTGATATAGCAGTAAACAATTCGTTCACACCGATGATAGCAATAGCGTTGGCATTGGGGAATAACTCTCTTTGGACCACGGAGATGATAGGTTCTCCAGCATCATTGCCGGTGGTAGTCGTGAAGTTAACAGACTCCAAATATATATAATTCTTCATCTTTTCTCGTGATGGTGCCAAATCAAATGCGAAGTAAGACGACACCGCGTGTATGATAAACGAGGTGGTGTGTAGACCTAAAAATATATTTTTATCTTTAGCGGTATACGGCATATTGTAATGTCTTTAGAGGTTTAAATACTTAGAAAAAATTTTTAATGGTGGCGACCTTCTTCTTCTTTAGATTGTCCTTTCTCTGTATAGTAATTGTAGCAGCCGTTCTCTTCTTACTATGTTCTTTCTTTTTACTGACCCAACTGCTAAACATACTATCGGTACCAACCTTGGGTTTGGACAATTTGTTTACTTTAAAAATCTCATCGGTATTGTCTATAATCATTTCAAAAACGCGTGTCAACGGCTCCTTCAACTGGTTGCTCAGATACCATTGGTAATCAATGGAACACTTGCCCTCTCTCACATCATCTGGACTAGCAGCTCGCTCAAAGGTCTTGCCACGCCCAGGCTTGATAACAAAGTTAATGCGTTCTCCAACCTTGGGTGCTTGAGTCGGTGGCAGCGTCTTCATCAGATACTTTGCCAACTCCACATGCGGAGCAGGGTTCTTGTACTGGTCAGGGGGCCTGGTCAACTGCTTGGACATTACCAAATCGTCTATGGGTACTCGTCCCTCTAACAAATCTATCACTGTCTGACGCGCGAACTGTACCGCAGCTTCTACGTTGTTCTGCTCGCATAAGAGTACAAATATTTTCTTCTGAGTCTTGGAGACAATGGGGGCAAAGTCTCGCCGCACGCATTCGAAGCCCTTAACATCTAGTTTGGGTTTACAACCAGGTTCAAACTTGAATCCAGCGTATCTTTTCTTACCTTTTAATAGAAGAGGGTAATATACTTTCTCAAATTCGAGGTCGTTAGGCGGAAGGAAAGCCTTTGTACACATCTCTCCCATCTCGACACCTAGCTTGTTGGCGTTCTCGATAGTCTCGTCACGGGTTTCTCCGGGACATAGGGACTTGGGAAAGTGTACGAATACCGAATCGGTGTCCCCGTATACAACTTTGACGCCATATTCTTTATAACGGTCTTCGCACATAAACTTAGTTTCGTTGGCCATTCCGCGTCCAGCTCTAGTTACTGCTGATGCTATTCTCTTTTCAGGTAGAAACCCGGTGGAAGCTCCAGTGAACCCGTATACGGAATTCATACATACCTTGAGAGCTAGCTGACGACCGTCTAAAACGTTATAATCCATCGACCCTTCCGCAAATGCTTTTCGCTGCTTCTTCGCCAGCTTTCTCTGGCTATGTAGCTCTTCTAGAATTTCTGGTAGAATACCTCGACATTGGTCGGCAGTCTTAAAACAGATGTCAGTACCTAAGCTTTGGTATTCGAATTTGCCGCCCTTAGGGTAGGTAAAGGTCCTAACCGGCCGATACGTCGGGTTCTCCATCTTTGTGTTCCACACGTAGCCGCGTTGTTCAGCCTCTTTGGGGTTCGAAAGTATAGTTGAGAAACACATGTTCCAAGCTCTCATAATAGACGGATACAGAGACGCAAAGTCCAGTGTTGCTACTGGTCTGTCCCAGAACCCAGGAATAGGGTCAATAACGACAGCACCTTCGAACTTGTTCATATCGGGAGGAGTATCCTCGTCAGGAATGAACCATCGGTTACCACCCTTCTCAAATCTTTCCTTTACCTTCTTGAGCATTAAAGAGACCGTTCTTATCTGCTGACCACGATTTAAAATGGTGTCCAAGGATACCCCAGCTACCTGCGACATCAGTATGGCATTGATAGCTTTACACATCTTTATGATGATACAATTGGGTATCCAAGCATCCTTGGCGCAGTATCCGCCCAATCGAATGCGACCGGGTTGGGTCTTTTGCATGATAGGGATATCGTCATATGATATTTCTATCTTTCTAGTACCAAGAAACTCAGCAGCCACATTGTCCATTTTGTAGGACCTTAGCTTGTGGTCCGCCATTACCACCTTCATCACGTCTAGAAATTCTCGACCCTCCATCTTACATTGAAATGTAGTCTGACCTCCACGCTGTGCGGTCCACGTGTACTTCTTCTTTAGTCTACATTCACGTAGCTCCATACGTCCCCAACACCAAGCCTTGGGATAATTCTCGTCATCTTTGAGTTCCCACAGATGCATGGCACGGTTGATAGTGTAGACGTTATCGAAATTCAGAATATTGTATCCTGTAATAATGTCCGGGTCATACTCGAACTGTATGAAGCGTTGAAACCCCAGAAGCATGTCGTATTCGTCTTTAAACGAGCGAACCTCTACTTCTTCTTGTCTGTAACTATCTGTCTGTTCGTCCTCTACCAGTGCTGGGTAGCTCTGCGTAGTAGGTTCCTCCGGCTCCCACATAAAACACAACTGTCTCATCTTCATGTCCACCATATCGAAACAGGATACACCAATACAAAGTACAGGGTCTCGTTCGGGTTCGGGAAACAGGGTTTCGGTCTGGCCTTCCACCACATGAGGTTGTGATTCTATATCATAGCTTAGCACACGGAAAGGAGCCATAGGCTGTGGAGGTTCTTTACACTCTTTAAGATACTGGCTAGAGTTGGAGCTATCCACCGTGATGTCTAGTGTGCATATAGAGCGCGGGTTATCTGATATTTGACCAGCTACAGTTAACCACCCACAAGCTGGTACTTTGTTGTCTACCATCCATACGAGGTCTTCGCCTAGGTGAGTTTCCATACATTCTACCTTATCCCAATGTGGTTCACCCGGCATCTCAGGCATTTTGAATTGGGAGGCATGCTCATTGCATCGACGTATGTAGTCGTCGTAGTCTTCACCCATACCCATCTTAGGGCGTTTGGCCTTGAGCGTCCTCACTTTCTTACGACAATCTATGATTACCTGTTTAGCTTTTTCAGGGTTACGAATACACTTAATAACGTTACGAAGTATGTTACCATTCTGTGCTTCTAAACGAATAAACTTGTCAGGCTCGCCTTCGTGTACGTTGCGTATGTTGTAGCCCTTTACCGGTGTTGCGACGATAGCAGTCTCCGCAGCTTTGTCCAACCATCCATTTTCGCGAAGCATAGATTCTCTTAGGTTGCCTATATGTCCCCACTTTTCAGCAGATTCCATACGGTCACCGGCTACTATCCATTTGAGATACTCCATGATGTATGGAGACTCTGTGTTCCACCAATTCATATCGGCTTTGATATAGCCATAGGGTTTTATGTCATAGACATGAACAGCAATGGATTCTCCTGAGGCTGTTCGTCCGTAGAAGGTTAGACAGGATTTCCCCGATTTTGTAAATCGAGAGGTCGCTAAGTGTTGGAATGTAGTAGTCATTCCCCAATGATTGTTAGATGAAGACATTATTGTTAATTCTTATTCGTCGAATATACTACCTATTTAACCATACGAAATCCTATCCATGATGTCATTGGAACTTATCATAGGCCCAATGTTTAGTGGAAAGACTACAGAATTGATAAGACGTTGTAGACGATTGAAGGCGGTTGGTAAAAAGGTGCTCATCATCAACCACAAGAATGACAACCGCAATGGTACCCATTCTGTATCTACTCACGATGGTGTCCAGCTGACAGCCAAGAGCGTTGATATGGTCACGGTCCACTGGTTCGACACGTTTAAAGACGAGTATGACGTCATCGCTATAGATGAAGGTCAGTTTTTCACCGGGCTTCGAGACGTAGTGGTAGCTCTCAAGAAGTTGGGTAAAGCTGTTATCATATCGGGATTACAAGGGGACGCAGAGATGAATGCTTGGAAATGTATAACGGAGCTTATACCACTTGCCGATGATATTATACAGACGAAGGCGTTGTGTGTTAAATGTCATGCTCCGGCAGCCTTTACGCGCAGACTAAAGCCTGGGGGCAGTCAGATTGATGTGGGAGGGAAAGATAAATACATGGCTTGTTGTTATAAATGTTATAATATTTAATATCTCTTACGTACACTAGCTGGTAATATATCACGTCTATTTGATATTCTCCTATTGACTTCTTTGTCAAAACCTTGTTTGCGTTGAGGCCATGATGGGCCAAGGTAACATGGCGACGGTAGTGCGATTATGACAGAGGCTATACATAGCCAGTACAGGGCAGTTATGGCTTTAATATTTGCGCCTAACTTTACAAAAATCCAGAGTGGTACAAGACCCAGAGCAACCGATACGAATATCCAATGTATGTAGGTTGCCAACGGATAAATTATCTTGTTCAAACCGTATGGGGCGTAGAAATTATATCTATTGATGGACGCTATCTTCATTGCGGTTGGTCCTTCATGATTCCATTGAGTAGGAAATTTCATAAACCGCGGATGTATGGGTATGGTGGTAACGAGTGCTAAAACAGGCGCTAAAATCAAAAACAATAACCACCTGCTCACATCATCTTCCATATATACACTAATCGATTATCACCTAAATAGGTATATCAAAAGTTTAACCCACCATTTCTGGATTTACGTTTAAGTAATAGTCCTCCTTCTATATCCTCATTCATTGCTCGTGCTTCTAATTTATCTTCCAAAAATCTCTTATCGACTTCTAGTTTTTTTGTATCGCCCTCTAGTGACATGGCATGGACCATGACGACCGTACTACATACACCGATTCCGGCTATACAAATGACGGAATACCATATCCACTCAGACATTTATAATAGGAGCATGGTTACTTTTATACCACAGGTTTGCTGTCAATTAATAAAAATGACTATAAGCACTCACGCTCTATTACAAATGGATAACGATTTATTTGAGGCCGCAGAGGTACTCGCTACCGGTTTTGAGTCCGAAACGAGAAGTATCACACCCCCATTGGATGATTCGAGCGACGAGGAAGCCAGAGTAAGACCCACGACACCAGAAGTCCCACAAGACCTCTCCCGCATTTTTAACAGGTATCATAGCATAGCGGAACAAAGACGACGCCGAACAATGGCCAGGCGTGGAATATCGCATCGAAATAGGCGAATATTCATATCTTCCAGGCGACTGTTTGAAGAAGAAGAGGAAAATAGAAGAGAATTGATAGAGGAACGAATGTTGGAAGCCGATACAGCGATTGCGATTCGCATATCAATGGCTACATACAAACCACACGTCACTACTATGGAATCAGCAGACGTTATGCGCGTGTGCCCTACTATCAAAGCTAGGCATCAGAAGGACAAATGTCCCATCTGTTTAGAACATGTCAAACGGGGAGAAGATATACGCATACTCCCATGTGGACATTACCAACACGCTACGTGCTGTGTAGAATGGTTTACCAGGGGCAATTCTTTCTGCCCCATTTGTAGAGATAAAACATTTGAGAGAAAAAGGCCTATAAAGAAACGCCGACGTGCTAACATATAATGTACAATCAAACTAAGTTAGATGTTATTATATTTTTAGGGTTCGCGGGTTCCATCGCTATGATATGCATCGCAATATTCGCCGGTGAATTTGAAGGAACCATATTAGGACCTGGAGATGATGTTAAGTTTGGAACATTGGTTCTCGACACCGATGGAGAATGGTGGGCATTCTTTTTAGCACAGTTAGCCTTAGGTATACTAGATGTATATTTCTATGAATGGGTACAGCCATATTACAACCAGATTACGAACTTTGGAAACATTCCTATTATTAAGGAGAACCATGGCTCAGGGGAAACAGTAGGAGAACGCTTATTGCTCTCAGCCAAAACCAGTGCTGCCTTCTTTCCCATGATGATAAGAGCAACCCTGGCGGTTATATTTGTGAACACTCAGATAATGTCTGTTATACTGGTACAAGTCATCAAAGAGATATTCATATTCGTACAAGTCTATGAGAAAGTCACTGATAAACAACAGAATGAAATGTGGATGACACAGAAAGAAGCGGACGAACTTAATAAGAAGAAAAGTGATGAAGTCAATGAGAGCTCACCAATCTACAAAGGTGATAACAAAGGAAGTTATGGCAGTCTAGAATTAAAAAGACGTAACAACATAAGATTTTAAACCAATTTATTTTTTAACACACGTAAATCTCTAAACCACAACTCTTTGGCATTTACCCTCGTCATATCATTACGAATGTCCTGATGCTTGGTCAGTCTCTCGTTTAGCATGTCACACTCGTCACGTGTCATGGAATAGAAAGGCATTTCGATAATCTTATCCACATTGAAAAAACCCTTTTTAATGAGCAGTTCTCGTAGCTCGTGTTTGGTATACAAACGTGGCTGAATAACATCGTTGATGATGTCCAATATAAACTGTTTCTTCTCTTCACACAGTCTAATCTTCTCATCACATGCTTGTATGATAGCCAACCTACGCTTCTCATAGAGCTCAATACGCCATACAAACCATTCATCTAGCATCTCTCTGTAGTTGGTATAGGTCTTTAGCTTGCCCTTGGTATCAAACCCCGTCAATATAATATTCAGCTTTTTAGAGAGTTTGAACTTGGCGACGACATCTTCGTCCTTGAGTCCGTTGACTTGTACCTCGAAATATACCTTATCTGGTGTAGACTCATCCTTTACCACCTTGGTTATCCATTTCTGCTGTCTGTCTGCGTGTAGCCATTCTTTATAGGTCATGGTCCATACACCGACCGGCAACTCCTCGATGATAATGGTGGAAGCATTTTTTCGTCTCCATCGACCAGTGGAGACCACGTTCATATTATCGTCGTAACAAACAGTACCTGTATAGCCTTGGAAAGATGGTTGTAGTTCCCCTGCTTGACCAAGTAAAAAATCAATCAGCTGTACAACATTATGCTGAGGCCAGCAACAGGAGTATCCAGTTCCAATGCCGGTAGAACCATTTACCAATAGCATAGGTACAACAGGAGCATAGTGTTCTGGTTCTATCGATGTACCATCGTCGTCCTGAGCGGGTAACAACCCATCGTCCTCCTTCTTGTAAATATCTCTAGCATATTCCTGAAGCTGTGTATGGATATAACGTGGGGATGCCGCATCCGAACCACCCTGTAGCCTCGAACCGAACTGACCAGCTGGTACCAACAACGGTAAGTTATTCGACCCGCAGAAGTTTTGTCCCAAACCAACTATTGTACCGTTGAGAGATGCTTCACCGTGATGGTAAGCAGCATGTTCTGACACATAACCAGCTAGCTGAGCAACGCGTATCTCTTTAATTAGATTGCGTTTGAAGGCTGCGAACATCACTTTGCGTTGCGACTCTTTAAAACCGTCACAGATGGAGGGTAAACTACGAGCATTGTCCGCTTCGGAAAATAGAATCAACTCTTTGTCTACAAATTCGGTGATGTTGGATGGGTCTTCCTTGCCAGCGTCTGGGTCAATATCTCTGAGCCATTCACGCCTGTCTCCTGCTCTCTTCTTGTTGAATGCCATATCTATCTTGTCACCGTCTATGTCAGAGTAGCTGATGTCGTACAGGTGTGTGTCGAGGTCTCTAAAGTATTCCTTAGCTTCCTTCGGTGTCGAAGTACCCAGACCCTTGTAATACTTGTGCTTGGCATTGGCAGGCCATGTAGCAGTTAGCTTTGCTTCTTCGTACTGTTTCTCCGTATAGAACGATTCAGAACCACCTCTCCATGTCACTTTAACCACTGGTGTTTTAAATATCTTGAGAAAGCCAGGTTGCTTCAACAGGTTGGGCCAGAACTTGTGGAACATATTGATAACCAATCCCTTGATATGTGAACCGTCATGGTCCTGGTCCGCCATGATAACTACATGCCCGTATCGTTGCTGTGCTGGGTTTGGAGGTTGGAAGGGGACGAGTCCGAGGATTTTACAGACGTTCTGGACTTCGGAGTTCTCCAAGAGTTGTTTAGCAGAAGCATCTCGTACGTTAAGAAGCTTACCTTTGAGGGGGAAAGCTCCCCACTTTGCTCGACCAACGATTTCGAGTCCAGATAATGCTGTAGTGAGGGCAGAGTCACCCTCTGTGAAGAGAATACTACAGGCGGCAGATAGTATTTGGTTTCTTCCGGCTTGGTTCGCGTCATAGAGCTTCGGGATATTAAGGCGGCTCTTGCTCTTAACTTTTTGCTGAAGCTTCTGGCCAGCTTTGGCAATAGCCCACGCTTCGACTCTCTCGAGAACTCCACTTCTGTTGAACTTCTTAAGTTTGTTATCCTTCCAATCGCATTTGCTTCCGAAGTCTTTCTCGTCTGAGGTGAGCATTTCTTTGGTCTGGGACTCAAACTCTGGGTTGACGATGAGGGCGTTGACGAATGCATGGCAGAAGGTTTTAACATCGTTGGAGCGGACCTTTATACCCTTTACTTTTTTGCTAGCCTGTTGAGCCAGATAACGAAGTACGGGTTGCATAGCATGCTTAACATGCTCTCCACCGCGTGAGGTGCATATACCATTGACAAAGGATGGCATGCTAATTGGGTCATCCGTACCATCGTGTGGAAAGATAGCAACCTCCCAGTATTTGCTAAGCTTGACATAGGTGATGGTCTCTGTGGTATACAGAGCAACGTAGTCACCTAGATTATTCACTGGCAACTGGACATCGTTGAGATATACCTTGACATCCTTTGGAGAACAGGCTGCCACCTCTAGTGCTCTCTTGGTAATGTACTTGGCGAATGCTCTGTTCATCTTGTCCATCTTAAACTGCTTCCAGTCAGGAATGAAACTTATCTCCGTGTAATCATTCTTGTTGGTCGTCTTGGTCACCCTTGGACCAGCCGTTGTTTGCATACCATCAGTCCAGGTTTGGTTAAATTCCTGACCATTGGTTGAATCCACACAACGCACGGTAAACTCCGAAGAGAAGATGTTGCAAAGTTTGGCACCGAAGCCGTTGCGACCTCCACCATATCTTTTCTGCTTATCGTCATAATTCTCGCCAGTCCGCATGTGTCCAAACACCATGGTAGGGACATACATGTTCTGAGTCTCGTGCATGGCAACTGGTATGGTGGTCCCATCATTACGCACGGTTACACGGCCTTCATCGCTAAAGCTGATTCTGATGTTGCGTGTGGGTTGGCGTTTGTTCTTCTTAGTAGAAGGACGGTTGATGTTATCAAACGAGTTGACAATGACTTCATCCGCTATCTTACCCAGCGCGGGTGCGAAGTTGTACACTTCTCTTGTAAACTGAAATGTCTTCAAGTTGGGGAGATAACCTTCCTGACGCTTAGGTCGGGTTGGACCGACATACATATCGGGGCGTTGTACTACATGCTCTCTTGGGTTGAGTTTCTTGTAGCGCTTTGCTATACTGGCAAGTTCTTCCGCGGAGCGTTTTTTAAATTGCATTGTAGGATAATATACACTTTATATAATAGAAATAACAAGCATCTCATATTCGGTTCGGATGAGTTCGGATACTCCAAGAATATTCGTATAAAATAATAACATGTATAATAATAACAACAATGCAATCATCCGTTCTAAACACCGACGACCCAATACACGCACGCGCTATGTCTAACTCATCTAAATCGCCAACGTTAATTACACCGGTAGCAATCGAAGACCGACCAGTGGTTACCCTTAACCAGGAGGTAAGTCCGTTGATGCTACCAGAATCAGAATTTTCATCCATTGCTAACAGCTATGGGCTCGAACCACAAGTCCGTGAAAATGCATGCTGCCCGACCTGTGGAGTCTACGACGTCTTCTACGGTAGACAGCAAAACTGGGAACACCAAATCTGTGTTCCATCAATAGGACCAGCAAAGCCACGGAGAATACAAGATGTGTTCGGTAGTGAATCGGGTATGAACTTACACTTTGATGTATCAGAGATGACACCAGCCGAGCGTGTAGCTACAGGTGGTAATATATCTCGCTGCCAAACCGTTTGCACTGGTGACTGTGCTCTATGTTTTCGCCCCTGTCAAGAGCAGGCGCCTCCACAATGGAAACAATTTACAGGATGGGATTGGTGTTGTAATGGATGCTGGCAACATTTATGCTGGAGATACCACACAGAATACCTCGAGCCTAACGGCTATGTAAATACGTTGGGGAGATGGTTAGTGTTCTTAGAGGAATAAAATTTTGTTTAAATGTAAAAAATTGTATACTGTTTTAATTAGATGCCACGTGTTGTGGGGTTTTAATATCTTCATCTATCTCTTCGTATTTCCGCTTCTGTCCAGCTATAGCTTTAAGCTGTTTCTTTATTTCGTCTATGTCTAGCTCTATTTTCGAAATTTTTCCATTGTCCACTCCTTTTTTACTCGTTGCCTTTTCTTCCATTGCGGGAGCGTGCTGTTTCAAAAATGTCCCTAGTTTGAGTTTGTACATTGACGATTTAAATAATTTCGTCTGGTCGGCGTATACCTTTATAGATGATGCCATTTTGAACCAAGTCGTTTCGACCTGTTCACTCAGTAGTAGTAGTTGTCCTGCTGTGAATTCGTCGCGTTTCTTATTGTGCGCTGATAATGAGGTAGCTATGTCGGCCGCAGCAGCCGCAGTTATTAACCTCCTTAACCTGGGGAGCCTATGGTCTAATTGCCACGAATCTGACATGTATATAATAGAATATAATCACTATATATAGTAGATTTTTGAAAGTTTAAATTTTATCACTTCTCACCCACGGGATTAAGGTCAACTATCTCAAATGCACGTACACGTTCGCGACTATGTCTCCTAATTTCGCCCTTGTTCAGCGGTTGAGCTTCACTCCATTCGTCCTCATCATCGGAATCGTCCCAATAAATATCTTCAGCTGGGTTTCCATTTATCAACGGTCTTAAACAGATATAATATAGACACAGGCCTGCGAACCCAACCAGAGTAAGACCGAACGCCACAAATAATATTTCCCACCCCACACCTTGCTCCCCACGTTCCACAAATTTACACAAGGGACCAAGGCATACTTTACAGGAAGAGTTGCCGGTCACTTCGGAACATGGTGGTACAGTTGTTGTTTCAATCAATACCGTGGTGGTCCGCAGGAACGAAGTTGTTGTACCCGTTTGTGTTGTGGTTTCAATTGGGGCGCTCGACGTTGTTGTCGGGCTACTTGTAGGGCCCAATGTCGTGGTGACACTATGTAATGGTGGTTCAGTGGTTGTTGTGTTCGTGGTGTTGGATAATCCATCTGTTGTAGTATTGCTTGCATTGCTCCCATCTTGTGCGTATGTTGTACTTATTAATAGTAGGTAGAATATAAATTTCATTGATATACTAAATATACTATTCATACACTCGCATATGCTAAGCGGATGTCATATCTTTAATGTATTCTAGTATCTCTGGCAGTACATCTGCCCTATCTCTTAGGTCATTCATGTACAGTTGTTGTCTAGTCAATGGGTCAGTATGATGGGAGGCTACCCATTCGGTAAGGGCTACTCTGTCATAGTATTGACCTTGTGGTGTTTGAACCAAATCCGCAGTAGGGGATGCTAATATGGGACATCTCAATTTCTCTGCTATGGCAGCCCAACACGGAGGACCTGAATTCTCAAGCGATGCTAATGCTCCTTGTAATAGCTCAGTATCATTCTTCTTCAGTGCCTTTATCACATACGAGGGGTCTGCTGGTAAACCCCTCTCGAATAGTAGGCCCATGAATTTTTTCATGATTTTGTTCTTGATGATCAGGTTGCTCGCACGGGTGGTGAGCTTGGTGCCGGGGTGCTTTAACAGCCGCTCCACATGTTTGACTTTCTGCTTACGAGCTGCTATTTCCAAAAATGTTTCTCCGTGGCGTTTAAAATCATTGGGGTCTAACCCTGATTCTAAGCACCTGTGGAGATAAATAGGCGGTGCTAACAGTAGATGCTGTGGTAAAACGTAAGGCATCTTAATCGCTTTGCCTAGAACAGCAACGAAGATGTCTATTTGTCTTCTTTTCAACGCGGCCAGGACGTGGTGCTCCGTTGTCATATTACATATCTGTAGATGTTCTAAGACCTCCGACGCGGCCTCTTTACGGATTATCTGATGAGTTTCATCCATTCTATAAGAATATGCGACACTATATATACTCTTATGGATTGGTGTAAGAATGACTAACGTGTGTATTGAGCACATTATCAACAACGGGGAACATTGTTTTAGTATGATAGACGTTGGCAACCATGTATTCTGGGGTTCGTTGGGCTTCAGAAGGGATGCTATCGCGTGGGCAGCGAAACTGAAAAAAGATTTGTTGGTAGTCTATCAAGATGACGTAGAGTACATAGATGCTTCTACTTTGCTCCGAATAACCAAGAGCATTCAAAAAGACGCAAACAACGACAGGATTAGAGAGTTTGTAAAGTTCCTCAGACGGTACGGAGGCCGAACTACCAAACGAGCGGTATCCACATTGGCGTGGAAAGAGATTGGATTTATCCAGGGTTGGCGCTGTGCTGGGTGCGCAGAGATGTTGGAGCCCACCATGGAAGTGGACCATATTGTACCACTGGAACAGGGGGGAAGAGATTGTCTGGAGAATTTACAGCTGCTGTGTGTTAAATGTCACGCGCGTAAGTCTAGAGACGAGCGGTTGACAAAGATAGGGATAAAGAGAAAGGTAGACACCTCTCCCGTAGTGAAGAAGAGTAAATACTTCGAAGAATATCATTATCAGCCTAAAATTTAAGTTTTATGTATAGTTGTTGTACCCACGTTGTTGTACCATCATCCCCCTTCTTAGGTACATACTTCTTCTTCGACTTGGGACTACGCAGCTTCGGCTTCTCCCGAGAACCATCCGATTCCTTAGGACGTGCTATTCCTCCTGGTAATTTCTTCTGTAGTGCCTTTCTCCTGTTTCTCTTCTCATACGATACAGAACATAGAGTGGTTTGACCACGCATACCTGCGAAGAGTGAATACATGTTACAGAATTCTACACCGTGTCCGCTGCCATCAGAGAAGAAGGGCCATATCGTCCTACCTACTCTGCTATATTTTTCAGCTTCTTCTTTACCAATGGCAGTCATGTATTGTTTTGCACCTTTGAAATCTGGCCAATCTTCTACAGTAAATTCCTCTACTGGATAATCCCTTGGCATGGCGGGCCACATCTCTGATTCTGTGTCTTCTCCTTCTACTTGATGCGCTGTATTGGTTACAACATGGATGAGCTCATGGAACAAAATGAGCGTTTCGATTAGTATATTTTTTAGCTCTATCATGTCCATGTTGTGCCATTCCGGATGAGATACCAACATATCGGCAAACGGTCCATCGAAGTCTGACACCTTGTATCCGAATGTGTCAGTGTAGATTCCTTTCTCCTCTTTCTCTACGTATTTGTATGATGGCTCACCCTGTTTCTTATCTGCTTCGTACCCATAGTCAAAGTCTATAAACTTACCCCGTGGAAAGGGTGTAAACCCGTATTGTCTACTATACAAGCATAACGCTTTGCGATTGGTCCACATAGTTGTCAGATTACTCTTCATGGCACCCACAGCAGCAGAGTATCCTTTTTCCCGTTCTTCCCATTCGTGTATGAAATATGTGTTGAGTTTCCATTCTTCTCCCTCTTTTCTATGGAAATAGCATTTGTCACCGTACTTGAATAGGCCAGTATCCGGATTAACTAGTGCTTTGATAAAAAAATGTGGTTGTTTGGGTATGGGTTTACCTGTGCGTTCTCCTAGTGTTTCCCATTCTGAAGCAAACCAACTAAAGAGTTGGAAATCTTTAGTAACGGCTTGAGCTCTCCCAATCGGAAGGAGACTGTGTATATTTTCATACATTTCGGTAACTATCTGTTGGATAACGCTGACTAATTTACTTTTTATGTTCTGTCTAAACTGGTCGGTCCCCACAGAATTTAGCTCGGCCATCTTCGCTTGGTATATCTCCAACATAATTTTATTACCACCGAAATTAGGGACATAATCAGTAGATTCTTCTTTAGCTAAACTAGACATTATATTTATTATTCTTAATATTAAATACTACCCACACACTAACTTATAAATACCAAATACAACAAGAGCCTGTACCACTGGGTCCAACCTGGCGAAACAGACGACAAAACCTTGGAGTTTGGAACGATGCTGTATTGTTCTACACCAAGGGCATTGTGGGTGAGCATGGTCGAAACTTATTCTACACCAACACCTGTAACACATAGCATGTGTACAGGATGGGAGCTTATAATCGGCTTTCCTGTCATAACATATTTTACATTTCTCAAGATACATTGTCATAGTGCCAAACGTCTAGAAATAGTTCCCAAATTAGTTTAGGCATTCCCTCATTATTGTATTTGTGTAAGCATGCGCCTGATATCGTATTAAACGTGTATATGTTGTCACCAGAGTCGTATTCGCCTTCTTTTTGTTCTAGGTACGCTTTGACATGATGGATGAGTTTAAGAAAGTGCATCCAGGTTAATAAATTAGAAAGGCGGCTCGAGTCTTTGGGGTTCTGGATTTTTGCACCTATTGTCCCTAGTGCATTTGTCCACGCTTCGTTCTGAGCTTCGTCTCCTCGACCTTTGCCTGGAGTCCACTTGGCGTCTATTACGTGTTGATGTTGAGACCATAATTCGAATACTACAAAATTACGTATGTCTGACAGATAGACACGGCCTAAGAACGAATCAGGCCATTCTATACCACTTTGTTTGATGATACGGGCAGCTGTCTGTCTTCTATCGTCGTCGAAATATTCTTCATAGATAGCTTTACGTACCATAGGTTTAAACTCTTCAGAGAAGGAGCCGGTAGTGATGCGTATGAACTGAGAGAAAAAGTTATACAGGTTGTCCGCCATATCGGCGCTGGAATCTTTGATGTTTTTTTCCAAGTCGGTCAGGTTGTCGATAAAATTTTGATGGAGTTGTTTCTCAGGGTGTTCGATACGCCTGCGCTTTCGTTTCCGTTCGGACATACTAGAGGTATAGAGTTAGAATTTATATTAAAAATTAGAAACATTAGGATTTAAAGGATTTAATTTTACGATGAGCGTGCCATTCGCTTATTCCTCTTCGGTTTTCTCAGCGGTAGGAGGGAATTGGTAGTTGAATGACAATTCTACCATAACTTTGTAACGACCGTTAATTCCTTCCTCGTGGGTGGAGTTGAACTTGGACGCTTGCTTGCTTGTGAAATTAGCGCGGATATCGTTCAAATTGGTGAACGGCATGCGCGACAATACTTGTGCTTCTAAGTCCTTAATAACACGGTCAAAGACATGGGCAGGAACTTGGACGTACGTGCCGTTGAACCTATGTTCATCGTCTACATTAATTCCAAGTTGCTCCCAATTGTTTTTAATCACGTTAAGGACTACATGCCCCTGATGTACCAAATAATACTGCTCTCCTGGAAATGCCACAACACCATCCCACAAGTTCTCGTTGTTATAAGAACCATATTGTTGGATATAGCGGTCGTTTGCTACGTCACTAGGTTTGTAAGCTACTACGTTACACCTACTTTTTTCATAAGGCAATACGTTGAGCATATTTTTGAAGCCATTGCTACCCACGGCGGCGCGTGAACCAAAATCGGTATGGCTTGGTGCGTGAAGCCAGCCCTGTTCGTTCTGAACATTTGGTTGCTGTTCAGATGTGTTAAACAAATTCAAAGAAACAGTGACTGGCTCGCTACAGTCGGAATAGACGGCACTACAACTAATGCCCGTAATGATACCTTTACTGTAATCTACGCTAGGGTCTTCAGATTTGAAAATATCCTTAGCTCCGGCAAGACGGACGGTATGACCACGTGCCAACTGGTCGGCAGTTGCATTGGCTTCGAACACAACGCGTGCGATATTCTCTTCGCTTTTACTAGATTCTGCGAAATTAAGAGCAGGCTCCTCCGGTTCTTGTTCCATCACCTGGTCAACTTGTGATTCTTCGGGTTTTGATAGTGTATTTTTTAAGGCGGCGGTGTTTTTTCTACTGATGCGGCTCATGATAATACACTTTACGTAAACCAATATATACCGTCAGAAAACCAAACTGCGCAAGATTCTATATATAAGGCCGACCATCATGATTAATATGCAAAACTGGACCACACATGATTTAGCACCAGCAGGCGTTTTAAAACAAGGAGAAACGCATATAGACGTTTACTCTGACAACAAAGAGCCTCCTGTTAAAGATTTGAAAAAGGAAGAGGCATGGGATAAACGCATGGATGACTTGAAGCCACCCAACTACCCACCTATAGACAAGAAGACCAGGGAGTGGGAACACCGTCACGAAGCGTACAAACAACAGTTAAGAAACGACCCGTCCTACCAATTTTTAATGAAAGTGGCAGCGTTCGCCAACATCAAACTAGAAAATATGTGGAACACACCTTCTGAAGAACCAGGACGGTCAGCCGTTTCTACTGGTGGTGGATTAGGCGACATTACTAACCCAAACAGCGACCCTCTAGACACCATCAACACGGAGCAAGCGTTCCAACACAAATGGACAACTATACCAGAAGTGTCGGGTTTGGTGTATCTAAATCCGACCATCTTTGGGCACCTTCACGAGGCATATGAGATGATAGGTCCAACGCTTCCCATGGAGAAATTGATGGTGTCGGTCGCCGGCACTCTATTTGCGCGGTTGGTAGCCCTCAGAATAAAGATGTCGGCATTCTTATCAGGGTTGAATTATAATTTGGATAGAAATTATCAACGGCTTATACAACAACAGACACTATGCTTGAGAGCACTGCGTAAGAAGATTGGAATGAATGGGAGAGATAATACAAGCACGTTCCTGTTGGGACCGGCGCAATATAAGAAGTCAGCGAGGAATTTTAGAACATTCAATACGTTGACGGGTGCGTTCAACAATACGGGTAGAATTGCATATAATAACACTATTTAATTTTTATTTTAGTTTAGTTATGATTTCTCTTGGGATTTTTATATAACCTCCATCAACCAGTTTCTCATTAAACAACTGAAAACCTGGATTCTCTTTCTGGATTGCCTCAAACTGCGCAATCAAATCGCTGAATGGTTTATATTCTAAACTCAGCGGGATGGAAATGTTGTTTCCTTTACGCTCGATGTGCGACACGTTGAGACCTTCCAAGTGCTCTGCCAATGGTGTCAACTTGAGCAACTTGCCAATCTGCATAAAGTCACGTACTGGTTGACTTGAGAATTTAGCACGTTTCATACGCAGCTTGGTTCCAGCAGACAAGTTATACTTATTTTCGAATGCTTTCTTCTTCGTTGCCAACAGTCCTGGTGGTTTTAACACGTACGTATTAAACCCTTCATTACCTTCCCACATACAGTCACTAAAGATACGCGCGCGCTGTGCTTTGTTCATATCGTCCCAATTAAAGGTCTTGGAGGACAAACCCATGTTAGATGGAATGAAAAGTTCATCGCTCTCTACATTGTAAAGCTCGTAACCGCTTAGGGCGGACATGTGTACCAAGATTTTACCTCCTTCTTCCTTTGGTGTTTTGATAGCATGGTTGGAGAAATAAACAGACGAACCGTCGGAATAAAGAGCATTCACTTCGTCAGTGTATACTCGTGCGTCATTGACCGCAATTTCCGTAGCTCCTAAAATACTTTTGGCAATCTGGTTGCGCACGTGAGCAGCAGTATCCATAATAGATTTACCATTGCCCATGTCCATGGTGGTCCAGTTCTCGTACACTTTACCAACTTGTTCGCCTGTCATGAGGTACTGCGTCCATAGAGAGTATGTCAACGCTTCCATTGAGGCATTGACTACCAAATGTTTCTGTTCCGTTTCTAGGCCCATATCATCTATTGATACAGCGTTGTACTCACCAACATCGCAATGAAATGGTGACAGTGCCGCAGGGTTTGCCTTGTCGTACTCACCATCAACATGGTGAATTTCTTTAATCGTATTTAATTGTTCTTTACTAATTTCTTTGTCAATCTTAAATACAGAACGTCCTTTGGCCATCTCAGGGTGGAACCAAATCGCATCGGCATACGATAGCTTATAATCTGGCTTTAACGTGACTAAAACGCCTTGTAACACCCAGTTGATTTCCTTGTTAAGAGTCTTCTGCAAATGAATAGTCCGGTCGTAATCGATAGAACAGTTAGGCAATATGGATACAGCGACCACAAGTTCCTTCTGTTTGTTAAGCTGGACTTCCAATTCCTTCAAAGCATCTTGTAAATCGGAGGGGATGTCATCACCGTAAATAGAGTTTAGCGGGCTACAGTTTATCATCGTCTTATTCAAGTTAGGAATAGTAATATATAGTGTGTTTTAACTAGTCAGGGACCAGAGCTCAACATCTCCCAATGTCCACATCTTTATCCATATACGAAGCCCAAGTGCTCCAGTAGTCTGGTGGAACAGGTATCCTATACTGCTGGCGGGCACAATTCTCATCAAAACATTTCTGAATACACTCTCGCTGCCAGGGGTTGATAACCAACCATGTATGATTGGACTTGTGCATCCGATTGGATATCCAACATTTCTTACATGTAGTATTCAATAGATATGTGCCTCTTAGTATATCAAAACTACACCCTGTTACACGCCCATGGCCCATCCAATTGTCTAACCACAACCGCATCTTACATAAAGACTGAGGAAGACTAGCTTTCGTCTTACTCATCGTCATAGCAACGCCCGCAACTCGAACCCATCCATCGTCCACCTTGCTGAATAGGTCCGTTGCTTTCTTAGAAGTAGAAGACGGGGTTGAGTCATCAATCTCGAGACAGTCAACACCTTCAACAAAGGAAGGCTCCACGTTCTGTAACACGGACTCCAGAGTCGTGCACCCGTTGAGAGTCCGATTAGAACCTATTTTGCTCATCTTAGACAATCTAAATTGTCGGTTCAACGTGTAAATTTGTTCATCCACTATATAGTTGCCGTCGTTGTCAAACAAAGTTTCGAAGTCAAATGGTGTTGCTGTTTCCTCATATCTTGCTGAATATATAAAACATGTTAAACGCCTAACAAGTGCGCCTACATGGTATGGATTGGTGAGCAATGGTCCACCAACAACATGGAAAGAACATTTTTTCTCATTGCTCGAATCTAAAATGTGCAAGGGTTGAACATCTGCTATTTCTTTGTGTTCCATCCACATTTTAATCATTTTCACTAAGACGTCAACGCCTGCCTTTACTTTAGAGTGTACACCGTTGGTGGTTTCTATATCCATAAAGATGCGAGTGGCCCGGTCTGGTTGTAGAATCTCATAGAAATGGGGACCGTTCTCACGGACTAAACGGTTGAAGGTCGAATCCCCTAGCTGTGTCCAGAGGTTTGGGCAGATGAAGAATTTCTTACCGACCATGCCATTGCCTTTGGTGGTATCACATGCTAATACATGCTCAGTCGGTTTACAGATAGCTATCGCTTCGTCCAATCGGTAGTAGGCCATATTTGTTTTACTCATGGATGTTACTTAACAACTAGAATATGTATATAATATTCGACATAAATAATAACATCCATCCTAAATCCAAATGGTCACCTTCTTCCGCGATGCCAATATAACTGGTCTATCGTTCGAACCATGGTCAGCCGACGCCATTCGTAAGTTTTCTGTGGTTGAAATAACCAACCCTAAACTATATGATAACCAACAACCATCGGAAGGTGGTCTGCGTGACCCCAAGATGGGTATCACTGCTCGTAAGGGTACGTGTCCCACCTGTACACAGACCTGGAAGATGTGTCCAGGGCATTTTGGTCATCTAGAATTGGCTACGCCATTGTACCACCCGGGATGGGTGCATCTACTCATTAAAGCTCTCAAGTCGGTATGCCTCAACTGCTATGAACCTCACGCTAAAAATTACACACAACGGAAAGATAAAAAGTGTGAGCAGTGTGGCACGGTTCAAGTTCCTATACAGAAACATGACCAATGGTACGTACAAGTAGGAGGTAAACCATTGTTGCCTTGTGACGCTGTAGAGATTCTAGAGAAAATCAAAGACCACAAAGCAGGTCATGCCATCATGGAAGTCTTGCCTATCCCTCCCAACTGTGTGAGACCTTCGCCTACCATTGGAGGAGATGAAATCCGCGGTGAAGATGATTTAACCCGTACGCTATTGCGTATTGTACGCATGAACAATACCGTTCAGAAACACATGAAGACTATCAAACACCCGTCACAAATCAAAAATATATTAAAAAAACAACAAGAAGTGGTGGCTGGTTATATCTACCGTTCACGCTCCAACAAGGGTAAGAACAAAATCAACACTAAAGTAACTTGTATCGGTGATAGAATACGCCACAAGAACGGTCGTATACGTGGGAATGGTATGGGTAAACGTGTAAACTTCACTGCTCGCTCTGTAGTAGGGCCAGACGCGAAGATGGGCATGCATGAAGTTGGTGTTCCAGAATACGTGGCTAATATATTGACCATCACGGAAAATATACACGCGTTTAACATGGCACACTGGCAAGATATTATCAATGCAAAGAGTGGAGATAATTGCCGGGTAAAATTTGTAGTGAGAGCCGATGGTAAGCGTCTCGACCTACGATTCAACAAACCTCAGCTACAAATCGGTTGGAAGGTGGAACGTAAGCTACAGAATGGTGATATAGCTTTATTCAACCGACAACCGTCTCTACACAAGATGTCTATCATGGCTCACTACGTACGTATCATGCCTGGTAAGATATTCCGGCTTAATCTATCGTGTACCACTCCGTACAACGCAGATTTCGATGGAGACGAGATGAATTTTCACGCTCTCCAAACGATAGAAGCTAGGGCAGAGGCGGAAAATATCATGGCAGTCAAACATAATATAGTGACACCACAGAGTCATCGCCCTGTTATGTCTCTAGTGATGGATGGCTTTCTTGGCACGGCCGAACTGAGCCATGGTGATTCTTTTCTCAACAAGAACGAACTCTTCGACTGGATGATGGAAACGGATACCATGGGCATACCCATACCAGCTATATGCCACCCGGCCCCGCTATGGACTGGTAAACAGGCACTGAGTATGATTATGCCAAATAAGCTACGATACAAGAGAAGGAAGGCAGTGACCGAAGAGGAAATAAACAACGTGTGTATTCACGATGGACAGGTTCTCTATGGCCAGTTTGGTAAGAAAGACTTAGGCAGGTCACAAGGCTCGCTCATTCATATTATATGGCTAGACTTTGGACCCGATGCTTGTATCAACTTTATCAACGCGCTTCAGAAAGGTGTACATCGATGGTTCTCTGAACAGGGATTCTCTATCGGTGTGTCTGATTTCATTGCTGGGCCAGAAGTACAGAAAGAAATAGAACGTGAGTATCAAGAAGCAATCACAGAAGCAGCAGCACTAACCAAGGAACATGAGATAAATCACCGGTTAAATTCTGCCCGTAACGGTATGGGTAGAGCCGCTGCGGACACGCTAGACAGGTCTAACTTCTTGTACCGAATGGTAAAGTCTGGCGTTAAAGGCTCCATGATGAACATTCTACAAATCATGGCGATGGTCGGGCAACAGAACTCCAGTGGTAAACGTATGCAAGCTTCCATAGGGTATAAAACGCTTCCTTGTTTCAAGCCAAATGACCCATCTCCTGAAGCTTTGGGAATGGTACGCAACCCTTACATGGTGGGAATGAACCCAGCAGAGTTTTTTTTCTCTGCTATCGTTGGCCGCGATGGACTCATCAATACAGCCATCAATACAGCTGTTACAGGGTATATTCAACGCAGACTGGTTAAAGCCATGGAAACATGTAAGACCGAATGGGATGGTAGCGTTAGAGATGCCAACGGAGCTATCATACAGTTCAAATATGGGGAAGACGGCTTCGACGGTCAACCGCTCGAGTTTAATGGTATAGAGATGGTTCAGCTTACAGACAGTCAGATGATAGACCGCTACGATTGGGGTAACGTGGAAGAGTTTGAAATGGTAGTAGAAGCACGGGATATTATAAGGGATACCGGTTTAAAACAGGTATCTAGTTGCTTCAATGTCAGAAGACAAGTGGAGAGATTGGCATCGGGGAGTAAAGAAGTACACATGACACCGGACGAAGTATGGTCACTGACCAAAGGTGTTTTAACATGGTTTAAAGAGCGCAACATACTGGTATGGGCTCTTGTACTACAGAGTTGTGCTGCCAAGAGACTGTCTACCTATTTCAAGTTGAATTCCATGGATGTTATGACTCTCATGACCCATCTCCAAGAGAAATACGAACGTACGCTTATCGGGTCGGGAGAAATGGTAGGCACTCTGGCGGCGCAGAGTCTAGGTGAGCCCGTCACTCAAATGACCCTAGACACGTTCCATCATGCTGGTATCAGTTCAAAAAACGTTTCGATGGGTGTTCCTAGATTCGAAGAACTCATCAATGCGAGCGACAAACCGAAGACTCCTAACTGTAGCATTATTTTTAATGGCACAGGGCCTGCTGAAATTGACAAGGCCGTTGAGATATCCTTCAAAATTGTTCACCTAATCGTACGAAATCTGGTTTCCGATAGTAGCATTGAACTCATTCACTTCGCCAAAGAACATCCAATGTACTATCTAATGCCGGACATTCCATTCAAACGCATAGCACCAGAAGGTAACTGGTGTGTGAAGCTGGTCGTACCAGTCGAACGCCTTATCAAGTACCAAGTCGAGTTTGAGGAAGTATTGTCAGCGTTATACACCAAGTTTACCAAGGGAATTAACATAGCTTATACATTTGACCCAATGGGAGATAGCGTGATACACATAGGTAACTATGGGAAGAAGAACAACAAGAGTAGCTGTGCGGTACTTCGTAATCGTTTGATGAATTGTCATGTACGTGGCGTTCCAAACATCCAGTTAGCTGAACCGTGCTTGGAAGACGATAAACTAACCGTTGAAACCGTAGGTACAAATATATACGAGCTATACAAGTTAAAGCTGGACTATGTATGCGTGACATCTGTCAACTCCAATCACCCATTCGATGTCCTAGAGAAGTTTGGTATTGAAGCAGCGCGTAATACACTGTACCAACAATGCCATCGCGTGCTTAGTTTCGATGGTTCTTATGTTAGTTGTAGACACTATCAAGTTATGGTAAGCAGAATGACATTTAGCGGTGCGATTACAGCCACTACAAGACATGGAATTGCCAAGTACGAGAATAAGTCTCCTCTAGCAAGGGCTACCTTCGAGCAGCCTGTAGAAGTCCTTCTCAATGCCGCAACCAAACGTAAATCTGACCCTTTGACAGGTGTGTCGGAGCAAATACTAATGGGTATTATGCCAAAGATAGGTACTGCTGACATAGATGTTCTCAAGACGGAAGAGTATAAGAAGTTGGTACAGGAAGCTGCGGAAGAAGATTCTGATGATGACGACGATGGTTGGCTTCAGTTTGATACGAACCAGCCATCCAATCCTTTCGCAGCAGCAGCTCCAAAGCAAATTATGCAACCGATTATACCCATGTTGCAACCACCTGTTATGGGTGGAATGATGCCTACCCCAATGTGGGCTCAACAACAGCACGCAGCACCATACCAACAAAATGTTGTGGCAGCAGTCGGAGCTCCAGGTCCAGACCCATGGGCTTTACCAGCTAACTCCTTTGCTAATCCTGGTAACCCATTCGCTGCTCCACAGATGAACTGGTCTGCTCCACCATCCATGTTTGCACCGCCTGTACCAACCTCGCCAGTCTACGACCCCCTCAGACCGACGAGCCCAGCTTATGACCCCAACAGACCGACGAGCCCAACGTATGACCCCCTCAGACCGGCTAGCCCGGTGTATAATCCAAATGCTCCGGATTCACCGATGGCTCCAGATTACGAGGACCAGGGGCCTGTGTACGATGTGGGCTATGATAGTGATGACAGTGACATCTACGACCCAAATAAAACCTATTAAAGACTTAAACTATATATTATTATGTTTGAATTCGGCTCTGACGATACCTACGAAACTATTCCTTTAACCGTCGATAACAAAGAACAGACAGAACCATGCGACCCTAAAGCATTTAAATGGTGTTGTCGTACCTGTACGATGGTAACCATAGCGGTCATGCTACTGTCAATGACTCTAGTCGCGTGGCAGCAGTATACGACCGACTTGAACATGGACGATAAAGAAACTCCCACGGTGTTGGCAATGGGACACACATGTAAGAATCAGTCCTACAACTTAGAACCAGTCAGTAATGTTAGTGGATATTTGGTATACGAGGTTAGCTACTTTGAAGACGAAACCTCTTATGACCTGTTGTATTTGGATACACCGTGTCTCGATGCCAATATTAGTTTCCCATATCTATTTTTTACAGGGGGTGTGTGTTGTCGATTTGTATTATACAATACTATATAGAGAGTAGGCGACTAGACATATGTGGCAATTCGCAATAGGATTTGTAGCAGGAGCTTACGTATTTAAACATTACGAATGGCCCGACGTGGATTATTATATAGAAACCATTAAAAATCTAGAGGAGGAGAGACGTAAAAAATAGTATAAACTAAATCTTATTTAACTCAATATGCCTAAGAACTATTCACCATTTCTAAGTGTACCCTATGAAGTCGGTGACGTACTTGTAATCTACCGTACATGGCTCCCCGACTTAAAAAACCCACAACAGGAGACCGAGCAAGACGAGGCTCTTGATGTCCAATGGAAATCATTTTTAGATTCAGACGGAGGAAAACCCTTCAGTGACGAGGTGGATGGCTCGCCGCAGAAAAAGAAAATAGATTTCAAATCTTCACGCATAACATTTAAAGTGAACAATATATATTCCTATGGTGTTGGTAGTGAGGTAACTGGTGTTGTTAAATGGTCCAACGTGGCCGAATGGCCTGTGGGGTCAACGTTAACATTCGTCCTCGATGACGAGACACTGAGAAATTATCGATACGCTCAGTATATGTTTAATCCTGCTTCGGTGGCAGCACGTAAGAGAGACAATCTGTGGCGGGCAACGACCGAAACGCTGTTAGGACCCATAGGAGAAGAAACCGAAACGAGCATGCGCGAAGCCAACGGCTACAACAACTGGTTTCGAAATCCTATTTTGAACAACAACTGTGAATACAGGGCAGAGGCATGGGGCATCGCTGGACAGGAAAAAACCTATTCTCATAAATGCGCACGACTAAAGGGCAACAATACTAACTTTTTCACCATTGAGTACGCAGTACAGGGGCGCCTGATAGAATTTATAAAACGCATGGCCGATAAACTTCGAGGTCGTACCGTGACAAAGCTAGACGAGATGGGATACTTTACACTAGGTTTACGTAAGAAACGTGAAGTTTCTGAGATGGCTACCTTAGTCTCTGACGTACCACAAGAAGTTCTATGGAGCAAAGATGCCGGAATGGTTGGCTCTAGAGAAGATATGGACACCAATGCTTACTTTGTACTGTCTGCCATCGGTGTAACCAACCCAAACGACCTGGATTCCGGTGCCCGTGTAGCGACCACAGAGAACCTACATGCCTACGAAGTCATCCTCTATCGCTCCAAGTATGCTGTCATGGAAGGGTCGGACCATCATCTACACAACATAAAGTATCGCTTACGCATGTCAGACGACCAACTGTATGGTCCTAACCCACATATAGAATACATGAAAACGGGCGATGGGGCTACACTACACAGCGACGATGGTAAAGCTATCAAAGTCGTACAGGAAGTATACGGCTTCGAACTGCGTAGTCATAACAGGGCACAGCCTGTCTCCTCCATGACCTTTAATCTACGGGATAAAGATACCAACGCGTTTATAAAACCTAGAACGAACGAACACTGGCAACATTGCAAGACCCAAAGCTACTACGACTCTCACGAAGGCCGCAATATAGACCCGGAGCCACAGCTGGGAGAGCCGGACATTCAAGTCGATTGGACTGCGGCAATGTTTATTGAATACAAACCAAAGAGTGTGTACATTACAGTGTCGGATGATGGTAAACCGGACGAGAAACACTTCAAGACTATCTACGTTCCCACGGCAATTATTCGTGAGGAAACTCCCGACTTCGTTATGGAATACGATTGGAATTCCCAAAGAGAGTGGGGATTTATTCTAAAGGATGCCTTTATGAAGCAGCAAGGGTTGAGATGCTTGGACCCAGTATCCAGGCCTCTATACTATATTGAGAGAACCCTTAGTAAAGAGTTGAATGAAGAATTGGCATCAGAGGGAGACTACGACGAGACACTTAATATATTCGACATTATAGGACAAGAGCAGGAAGCTGGGAATTATAAAATAAATGACAACATGACCGCTGGTCAATACTACAGGGAATTCGTAGATGGTATCAAAGAGTCCTTCTACAGTGAAGACGCAAAGGCGGAGCGAGCTGGGATGAGGATGGTTCCAGAAAGGATGTACGAACCTTGGGCCCTGAGGCTAGACCCGGATGAATTGATGTTCAAAGCAGTATGCGAAGCGTCACGTACATGGCAATTGTATGGTTACCCAAAATATATACGGGAGATTGTTAAAAAAACCAACGAACAGGGCTACACGGTGGGCTGTGCTCCGCCCAAGTTTAAGCCGGAACAGGACTTGGAGATTATTCAGTTGCATGTGGCTACTATGAATGCCAAAGGCAAAGTGACCAAGTACGACATGATGAATCGTGATGGTGATGGCTACACTCAAATATGGGGCAGCGTTAATAAGCTAGAAGGGGACAACACCTATATGGAAATACACATTGGGGAAACAAGAACCTACGAGTCTACTCGTGGTAAAAAGGATATCCTCAGTAGCAACTTGTTAGAGACGTCGAGGGTTCATATGAACAAAGTCTCTGTCATAACGGACGCACAGCACCACACCGACGAGCTTGTCTCCTCCAGAATGGATATAACACAGAAATTACTGGCAGAATACCCGGACCGAATGACTTTTTCAATGATACATAGTGTTATGGCAGATTCGAATCGGGCTATCGATAAAAAAAAGATGATAGAATTGTTAGAAAAATACGTGCCTAATTCAGGTTTATTTGATATGGAAAACAACATCGTACACACAACTGCCATACCTAAACCATTCCTCAATGAATTAATATTACAGGAAGCAGGCCAGTCGGAGACCATGAACCTTAACCAATCGTTGTGGGACTTTATTCTGTTTGTCATTGGTAAACAATTTAAGAAAAACTTAAACATCTCTGACGGAACAACGTTAGCAAAGC
>Ga0315315_10000749_pt1 | contig 28526 bp, 27 predicted proteins | sample M140m3416metaG_FD_203699 | JGI IMG/M metagenome (GOLD analysis project Ga0315315, IMG submission 203699) | Ammonia-oxidizing marine archaeal communities from Monterey Bay, California, United States - M1 40m 3416 | ecosystem: Environmental > Aquatic > Marine > Intertidal zone | place: USA... | reverse complement strand
AAACTTATCCAATAAAACATAAGATTTATAAATAGCATAACTTACATCATGCCCGCCCCCAATTACAAATGGAATAATTCCATTATATATTAATTCCTTACAGATGTTTTGAATCACCTTGAAAGATTCCTTTCTAGTAGGCATTAATTTCAGAGTCCCCAAATCAGAGATTCTAGGCAAATCCTTATAGTAAAGACTATAAAATGAAGACCTTATACGACAATCTAATTTTTCTCCAGAGTTCTTAGATCCTCCATACTCTAAAACATTAAAAATTGCAATCTCAGAAAAATTTAAATCTGGAAAAAAATCTTCACTATGCTTCTCAATGTTTCTTCCAATCTGAGTAGTCTCCCACCTATCTTTATTAGAATACAAGTCTGAACCCACAGGGTCAAAATACGAACGAAAATCTATCATTCCTTATTTTTTAAATCTAGACTTTTTATCTGGCTGACTCTGCCAAAGACCAATACAATCCTCTCTAGTTAGAGCTTTTGGATCAGAATCTTTAGGAATCTTTACATTAATCTTCTTCCCCTTTTCAGGAGTTACCTGTATAAAAGGACCATACCTTCCATTAAGGACTTGAATCACAGGAACACCTTCAAAACTAGAAATTAATCTATCTTTATCCTGTTGAATTTTAATTTCTATTAGTTCTATTGACCTATCTAGATTAATTGTCAAAGGGTCTTCTTCATCAGCTTTTTTAATAGATGTAAATTTACCATCATATCTTAGGTATGGGCCAAACCTACCTACTGAAGCTACAATCTCCTTACCCTGCCACTCACCAACCAATCTAGGCAGCTTAAACAAATCCATCGCCTCTTGCAGGGTAATTTTCTGAATTGTTTGCCCCTCAATTAATGATGCAAACTTTGGCTTCGGAGCATCCTCACTTTCTTCCTTCTCTCCAAGCTGCACCATAGGACCGAAAGGACCTATTCTTGCAAAGACCTTTTTCCCACTTTCAGAATCAATACCAAGCTCTCTTTCTCCAGAAGCCTTTCCTGCAGTACTATTTACGACTTCTACTTGCGCATGAAATCCGCCATAAAAAGCAGCGATCATGTTATTCCATACCTTCTTACCTTCAGCAATCTCATCAAATTCTGTTTCTACAGATGCGGTAAAACTATATTGCATAATATCAGGAAAATTACTCACCAGAAAATCTGTAACAACAATACCTATATCAGTTGGAAAAAGTTTCTTTTTTTCAGCACCTAAGACTGTGATTTTCTCTTTCTTCTCAATAATACTATTCTTTAATTCTATCAATTGTAGAGTGCGCTCTACCCCATCACGTTTCTCGTTCTTAATGTAGCCTCTTTTTTGAATAGTAGTAATTGTTGCCGCATAAGTAGAAGGCCTTCCAATACCTAACTCCTCCATTTTCTTTACTAAACTGGCCTCAGCATACCTTGCTGGAGGACGAGAGAATTGTTCAGAAGCAAGAGCTTCTGAAAGCCCTAAATTCTCACCAACTGCGACACTAGGAAGTATACCATCTTGTTTCTCATTAATATCATCTTTACCTTCAAGATAAACCTTCATAAAACCTTCAAATGTAATCACCTCTCCTTTTGCTACAAATTGCTCCGTTGATTCTGACATACTAATCTTCATGGTAGTCCTGTCAAAATTTGCATCTGACATCTGAGAAGATACAGTTCGCTTCCAAATCAAATCATACAAACGCTGCAAAGAAGAGTCTCCATCAACGGTCCTACTACTCATATAAGAAGGACGAATAGCTTCATGTGCTTCTTGAGCTCCCTTTGCTTTATTATTATATACTCTTCTTTTGAGAAAATCCTTACCATACTGTGCTATAATTTCTTTCTCTATGGCATCCAATGCGTCATTAGACAAATTTACACTGTCAGTTCTCATATAAGTTATCTTACCAGCTTCATATAGCTTCTGAGCCACAACCATAGTCTGATTAACAGAAAAGCCTAACTTTCTAGAAGCTTCTTGCTGCAAAGTAGAAGTTGTAAATGGCGCAGCAGGTGACTTCTTAGCCGGGCGCTTATCCAAAGAACCTACCGAAAATGAGGCATCTTTACATTTTTGCATAAATATATAAGCTTCCTCATTATCTTTAAATCTTTGAGGCAGTTCAGCTTTAATTATTTTCCCCTCAATATTAATAAAAAAGGCGACCACTTTGTAAGAAGAAACAGATGTGAAATTATTAATATCATTCTCACGCTCAACAATTAAACGGACAGCAACAGATTGCACACGACCAGCCGAAAGACCTTGCTTGACCTTACGCCAAAGAACAGGAGAAAGCTCAAATCCTACCAATCTATCTAAAACTCTTCTTGCCTGTTGAGCATTCACCAAGTTCGAATCTAAAACTCTAGGATTATTAACAGCATGAGTAATCGCTCGTTTTGTAATTTCATGAAAAACAATCCTTTTTGTTGAGCTAGCATCTAGCTTTAATGCCTTTATTAAATGCCATGCAATAGCCTCTCCTTCACGGTCTTCATCAGTTGCAAGCCAAACCTTTTGCGCATTCTTTGCAATTTTTCGCAAATGACTAACAACCTTCTTCTTATCTTCAGATATCACATAATCAGGCGTAAAACCATTCTCAATATCAATACCCATACCACCCTTCTTTGGCAAATCCCTAATATGTCCAATACTAGATTCTACCACAAAATCTTTCCCTAGAAAACCTTGAATAATTTTCTTTTTTGCTGGAGACTCCACAATTACTAAGTTCTTAGCCATAAGCATTAATCTATTTGAAATTATTGACAAATTAAAAAACTTTTTTTGAAATAAGAAAGCCAAATAATAGTGACAATTTGAATTATATTATATAATAATATAAGTAACCGAAAATACTGTCACATTGTCAGTTTTTATTATTTTTGCTTTTTAAAAGCCATAAATAATGAATTTCGACGCATTATTAAATACAAAGATTGAAGAAAAGAAACAAGGGGAAGTTTTAGAATTAACAAAAACTAAAAAAACGAACCGTAAAATGTATATTGAAAGTTATGGCTGTCAAATGAATTTCTCAGACAGCGAGATTGTGGCTGCTATACTTTCCAAAGAAGGATTCTCAACAACAAAGAACATAACTGAGGCTGACTTAGTGTTTGTTAACACCTGTTCAATTAGAGAGAAAGCCGAAACTACCGTTAGAAAAAGACTTGAATTCTACAACTCAATCAAAAGAGATAAAAACCCAAAAATGCTAGTTGGAGTCTTAGGATGCATGGCTGAAAGACTAAAAGAAAAATTCCTTGAAGAAGAAAAGCTAGTAAACATTGTAGTCGGGCCTGACTCATACAGAGACCTGCCAAACCTAATAAGAGAAGTGGAGCATGGCAGGAATGCAGTAAACGTAATACTTTCACTAGAAGAAACATATGCAGATATAAGTCCCGTAAGATTAACAAGTAATGGAGTCACTGCATTCGTCTCAATCACAAGAGGGTGTGATAACATGTGCTCCTTTTGCGTAGTACCGTTAACAAGAGGAAGAGAGAGAAGCAGGAATCCTCAGACTATAGTAAAAGAATGCGAAGAACTGTTTAAAAATGGATATAGAGAAGTTACTTTACTAGGTCAGAATGTTGACTCATATCTTTGGTATGGAGGAGGAGCTAAAAAAGATTTTAAGAATGCCTCTCCTTCAACACGTAAAAAAAGTCTAAACTTTGCTGACCTGCTTGATCAAGTAGCGAAAATAAATCCACTTCTAAGAATACGATTTTCCACATCAAACCCTCAAGACATGAGTGTTGATGTAATTAAGATAATTGCTAAACATAATAATATCTGTAAATATATCCATCTTCCTGTCCAATCAGGAAGCAGTAAGATACTGAAACTAATGAAAAGAGGATATAATAGAGAAGAATATATTAATCTAATTGATAAAATTAAACAGCAGATACCTGATTGCGCTATTTCAATGGACATGATTACAGGTTTCTGTACAGAGAGCGAAGATGATCATAAAAAGACATTGTCATTAATGGATTATGTAAAGTACGATTTTGGATATATGTTCAAATATTCTGAAAGACCAAAAACACCTGCTGCTCGCTTGGAAAATGACGTTCCTGAAATAATAAAACAAAGAAGATTAACTGAAATCATAAAGAAACAGCAGGAGCATTCATTCTTACGTATGAAAGAGAAAGTTGGAAAAATATTTGAAGTTTTAATCGAGGGTTACTCTAAGAAGTCAAAGCATCACTTATATGGAAAAACAACATATAACTCAACTGTAATTTTTGAAAAGGAAAACTATCAAATTGGAGATTATGTAATGGTAAAAATTGAAGATTGCACCTCTGCAACGTTAAAAGGAAAAGTAATTTAAATAATGAACACAAGACAAGCAAAGCAAAGATTTGGAATCATAGGTAATAATTCTACATTAGAACGAGCTATTGACGTATCGCTACAAGTCGCTCCAACTGATATTTCTATTCTAGTAGTTGGAGAAAGTGGCACAGGTAAAGAAAGTATCCCAAAAATAATCCATCAGAATAGCAAACGAAAACACAATGCCTATATTGCAGTAAATTGTGGCGCAATACCTGAAGGGACTATAGACTCTGAGCTTTTTGGTCATGAAAAGGGCTCTTTCACTGGAGCACATGACAGCAGGAAAGGCTATTTCGAAGCTGCTGATGGCGGAACCATCTTCCTAGATGAGGTGGGAGAGCTCCCGATCGCTTCACAAGCAAGATTACTTCGAGTTCTAGAGAATGGTGAAATTATAAAAGTTGGATCATCAACTGCACAAAAGATTGATGTAAGAATCATTGCGGCAACAAATGTAAACCTACCAAAAGCAGTAGCAAAAGGAGATTTTAGAGAAGACCTATATTATAGACTAAATACCATTAGCATTAACCTGCCGGCACTCAGAGAACGGGGAGATGACATTAATCTGCTTTTCAGAAAATTTGCTTCCGATTTTGCTGAAAAATACAACACCCCGCCAATTAGGCTAAATGATGAGGCAATAGATACTCTTCGGAAATATAGTTGGCCAGGTAATATTAGGCAATTAAGAAATTTTGTAGCGCAATTATCAGTAATAGAAACTGAGAGAATGATAACCTCTGAAAAAATAAAAGAACAATTACCCGACAACTCTAACAATAGCCTTATAAAATATCAAGACAAAAATAAAGCTGACCTATCTGAAAGAGAAATACTATACAAGGTTCTCTTTGATATGAAAAAAGATCTTAATGAACTTAAGAAAATTACTTTCGACCTGATGCAGAAAGAAGGAAATAGTGATATTATGCAATCAGCAAGCTCGGCAATCTTTAATGAAAAAAATGATGATCGAATTATAATAAACGATGACAAGGAAACTCAGACCATTAATATCGAAGAATCGTTATCTTTATTTGACCAAGAAAGGAAACTGATTGAGAAATCACTATTAAAACACAAGGGGAAAAGAAAAGATGCAGCTGCAGAACTAGGAATATCAGAAAGAACTCTGTATCGTAAACTAAAAGAATTTGGATTATGAAAAGAAATACTTTGACCATAACGCTAGTATCATTGCTTCTTGCTGGATGTGGAATTTATTCTTTTACAGGAGCATCAATCCCTAATGAGGCGAAGACTGTATCAGTGGAAAATTTTACCTTAACAGCAACCAACTCTCCTGCATCACTCAAACAAATAATTACAGAAGGATTAAAAGATTTATTCTTATCTCAAACAAGCCTAAATCTATCCGAATCAGCAGGAGACCTAAGATTTAGTGGAAATATAACAAAGTATGAAGTAAATCCAATAGCAATTCAAGCTAATGAGACGGCAGGAAAGAATCGGTTAACCATTAATATAAAAGTAATGTATAACAATACACTTGATCAGAAAAAAAACTTTGAACTCTCCTTTAGTCGCTATCGTGACTTTAATAGCTCAGAAAATTTATCTGACATAGAGGCCGTTTTAATTGAAGAAATCAGCAAAGAACTTCTCGAAGATGTATTTAACAAAGCATTTGTGAATTGGTAATGGAAGCTCAAAAACTCATCACACTAATTAATAATACAGAAAGCATTAGCAATAGTGAAGTTGCTATGTTAGATAGTATTCTTTTAAAATATCCATATTTCCAAAACGGACAATTATTATTAACGAAAGGATTGCTAATTAATGACAGCATAAGATATAACAGTCAATTAAAAAAAACTGCTGCTTATTGCCTAGAAAGAAAGAAACTATTTAAGCTAATCACATTAAAAAATAAGAAAAAAGCTAAAAAAGCATCAAAAATATCAACAGAAGATAAACTAGAGATTGGAGCTCCTTTAAGATTTGACAAAACTGAAAACCACTCATTCTCTGAATGGCTAAGATTAGTAAACGTAAAGAAAATAAATAGAGGAAATGAAGATGCTATAACAAGATTCTTAGAGAAAAAAGAAAAAACAATAAAACCTAAGCTAGAGGTTTTCTTTAATGCCACAGATTTTGCAAAAGAGAGTGTAATAGAAGATCATGAATTAGTCACTCCTACTTTAGCAAAGGTCTATCTAGAACAAGAGCACTACGACAAAGCAATATCAGCTTATCAGAAGCTAATTTTGAAATATCCGAAAAAAAGTAGTTTCTTTGCAAACCAGATAACATTAATTAGAAAATTAAATAATAAATAACATGTATACAATTTTTGCAATCCTAATTATCATAACCTCTATCTTACTAGTATTAATTGTTCTAGTTCAGAACCCTAAAGGGGGAGGTCTTTCTTCCTCGTTTGGAGGAGGGGCTGGGAACCAAATTATGGGAGCGAAAAAAACAACAGACTTCCTAGAAAAGGCTACTTGGACCTTAGCAACGGCATTAATTGTTTTATCTTTAATATCTAATTTTGCCATACCAAGACAAGAAGCTGAAGAAAGTACTGAAATAAAAGCACAAGAACAAATTGATGATGCTGTAATACCTAACTTGCCGGCAGCTCCTATTAATCAGTAATACACGACAAAGTTGCATAGCCCCTAAAGTTATCTGACAAAAATTCACTATATTATAGCACATATTTGATGTGGCACAGTTTATGCAATAAAATGGAAATTAGAAATAATAACTTAAATTAACGATATGTCAAAAATTAACATCGCCCCTCTTGGAGAAAGAGTAATAATTAAACAAGAAGAAGCAGAAACAAAAACTAAATCTGGAATTATAATTCCAGATACTGCACAAGAAAAACCACAAAAAGGCACTGTAGTAGCTGTAGGTAATGGAACAAAAGAAAATCCTATGACAGTGACCACAGGTGACACTGTTCTCTATGGAAAGTATGCAGGGACAGAATTAAAACATGAAGAAAAAGATTACTTAATAATGAAAGAATCTGACATTTTAGCAATTATAAAATAAAAAAACCATGGCAAAAAATATAATATTTAATACAGAATCAAGAGATTCATTAAAGAGAGGAGTAGATGCTTTAGCAAATGCCGTTAAAGTTACTTTAGGACCTCAAGGAAGAAACGTAGTGATTGGGAAAAACTTTGGAGGACCTCAAATTACTAAAGATGGCGTCACAGTAGCAAAAGAGATTGAACTGGAAGACCCAACAGAAAATATGGGAGCTCAAATGGTAAAGGAGGTAGCTTCTAACACTAACGATCTTGCTGGAGATGGCACAACTACTGCTACAGTATTAGCCCAAGCAATTATTACAGCAGGGCTTAAGAATGTAGCCGCAGGAGCTAATCCTATGGATGTAAAAAGAGGAATCGACAAAGCGGTAAAAGTTTTGATTAATGACACCCAATCACAAGCACAAAAAGTAGGTAATTCTTATGAAAAAATTGAGCAAATTGCTAGCATATCAGCAAATAACGATTCTATAATTGGATCACTTATTGCTGAAGCAATGAAGAAAGTGAAAACTGAAGGTGTAATTACAGTTGAAGAAGCAAAAGGAACAGAAACACATGTTGAAGTTGTAGAAGGCATGCAATTCGACAGAGGATATCTATCCCCATATTTCATAACTGATGCTGATAAGATGGAAGCCAATATGGAGAATCCATTCATCTTAATTTATGATAAGAAAATATCAGCAATGAAAGATTTACTTCCGATACTTGAAGAGAGTTCAAAATCTGGAAGACCTCTTCTAATTATAGCTGAAGATGTAGATGGAGAGGCATTATCAACTTTAGTAGTAAATAAAATAAGAGGTGCTTTAAAAGTTTGTGCTGTAAAAGCTCCTGGTTTTGGCGATAGAAGAAAGGAAATGCTTGAAGACATAGCAATTTTAACAAATGGAACTGTTATTTCAGAAGAAAGAGGCTTTAAACTGGAAAATACAACTTTAGAGATGCTGGGGTCTGCTGAAAAAATAACAATTGATAAAGACAATAGCACCATAGTAAATGGCGCAGGTAAAAGTAATACCATAAAAGCCAGAGTAAATCAAATAAAAGCGCAAATTGAAAGCACTACCTCTGACTATGACAAAGAGAAACTACAAGAAAGGCTAGCAAAACTAGCAGGTGGTGTTGCGGTCCTTTATGTTGGCGCTCCTACTGAGGTAGAGATGAAAGAAAAGAAAGACAGAGTAGATGATGCATTAGCAGCTACTCGGGCTGCCGTAGAGGAAGGCATTGTCCCTGGAGGTGGGGTTGCTATTGTAAGAGCAACTGAAAAGTTAACAAAACTAAAAGGAGATAATGATGATGAGCAAACAGGAATTAATATTATTACAAGAGCTGTTGAAGAACCTTTAAGACAAATAGTAGAGAATGCAGGATTAGAAGGCAGTGTAATTGTCGAAAAGGTACGTAATGGAAAAAAAGATTTTGGGTTTAATGCAAAGACGGAAAAATATGAGAGTCTTTATAAATCTGGCGTAATTGATCCAGCTAAGGTTGTGAGAGTCGCACTTGAGAATGCAGCATCGGTTGCAGGGATGTTGCTGACAACTGAATGTGTTATATCAGATATAAAAGAAGAAAACCCAACTCCTGCAATGCCTCCAATGGGTGGAGGAATGCCTGGAATGATGTAAGCCAGATAAGGATTATATATAGAATTTTAAATCCCCGCCAGTATTGGCGGGGATTTTCTTTGCAGGAAATTCATGTCACATAAAATTAGTCGACATTATCATGTAAGAAAGAATTATTTTTCTTTAATTCTGTAGCATTATCACCATTAGTTAATGTATAAGAAGAGGTCTCGCTATCTGAAGAGTGAGGAGACTCACTAATTTCAATATTATTGCGCTTATAAGCAGGAATATCTTCAAGAGAAGTTAAGCCTGAGGGAGTTCTCAACTGCATAGAAATATTTCTTAACCTATCTTCCCTTTCTCTCGCCTCAACTTTCATCTCTTCTCTATTTATCTTGACTGTATCTATAGTATTTAACAATGACTGTTCTTCATACTCTTGTTTTTCACTATTAGAATCTATTAGTTTAGACTCAAGCTCTTCTTGCTTTAAGCAGGCTGAGTCAATGCTCTCTTCATAGGAGTCTTTATCATTCTCTGAAAAAGCATCTCCTTGCGCTTCTAAATCAAAAACTATAGTCTCAGAGGATTTTTCTGATTCAACAACTGGATCAGCAGCTAAATCTTTATTAGGATTTTCAAAATATATTTCATCATCTAATAATAACGTTTGCTGAGGACTATTCTCAGTATTAGGAAGTACATCATTCAATTCTACTATCTCTTCTTCAGTATTAATATCTTTTCCTAATTCAATTGTAGTAGGGCCTTTAGGCTTTCTTTTTTCTTCAAAACCAGTTGCAATTACAGTTACACTAATAGCCATTCCTAAATCAGAATCAATTCCGATTCCTTCAATAATATTTACATTTCTTCCTGCAGCCTCTTGTATCTTATTCTTAATCTTAGCAAGTTCTGACATTTTAATTTCACCATCTGCATCTCCGGTAACAATTTTCAATAAAACCTGTTGAGCTCCAGTAATATCATTATCATTAAGTAGCGGAGAATCTAATGCCTGAATTACAGCCTCTACTGCTCTATTTTCACCTTCTACTTTTGCCTGACCCATTACTGCAGTTCCACTATCTTGCAATACTTTTCTAGCATCATTAAGATCAATATTAACTAATAGATGTTGTGAAATAACTTCAGCAATTCCTTTAGTTGCAGTGTTCAGAACCTCATTCGCTTTTGCAAATGCATTCGTAAAAGTAAGATCCCCATAAACTTCTATCAATTTCTCATTATCAATAACGAGAAGGGTATCAACATATTTCTTAAGCTCTGTAATTCCTTCATCAGCATACTTTCTTCTAAAGCCTCCCTCAGTAGAGAAAGGAATCGTAACGACTCCAACAGTTAAAATTCCTTTCTGCTTAGCAATCTCTGCAATAATAGGTGCTGCACCAGTACCAGTCCCCCCTCCCATTCCTGCAGTAACAAAAAGCATCTTAGTATTTGCATCCAGGAGTTCTGTTATCCGATCTGCACTTTCCTCTGCTGCTTTTCTACCAACCTCTGGATTTGACCCCGCTCCTAATCCCTCTGTCAAATTAATGCCTAACTGGATTTTAATTGGGACAGGACTGGCTTCCAGAGCCTGTGCGTCTGTATTGCAAATTACAAAATCTACCCCTTTGATCCCATTAATAAACATATAATTCACAGCATTACTACCTCCACCACCAACACCCATAACCTTTATTTGTGAAGATTGATTCTTTGGCATTTCAAAATCTATTCCTAACTCAATTACGCTCATATAATTTTATTTTTTTGAATTTATTAATATTATTTTTAATCTATATTCTCTTCAGTAAACCAACCGCTAATTCTATCCATTAATGACAGCTCTATTACACTCTCTTTATTATTATTGTTGTTATTACAATCAGCATCTAAGAACTGATCAGGATGTTGATCCATATATTCAAATCCTTTCAGAGCTAGACCAACTCCTGTGGAATACATTGGGCTGACTATAACATCTTTTGATGCTGCTCCAAGATGTTCATTAGGATACCCAATTCTTGTTTCCTTTCCAGTAACATAAGCTACGAGTTGTTTTAAATTTCTTATTAATGACCCTCCCCCTGTAAGCACTACTCCAGTCATTAGTTTATTCTCGTAACCAGAGGCTTTTATTTCATGATATACTAGATCAATGATTTCTTTATACCTCGCACCAATAATCTCGGATAAATTCCTTACCGCTATTTCCTTGGATGGCCTCCCTCTTAATCCGGGTATAGAAACCATAACATTTTCCTGTTCCTGAGTATACATTGCAGAGCCAAATTTTACTTTTAATAATTCTGCTTGGTTTTCTAAAATCTCCAAACCACTCTTTATATCTTTTGTAATAATATTTCCTCCAAATGGAATAACCGCTGTATGTCTAATTATATTACCTAAAAATATAGCAACATCCGTAGTTCCGCCTCCAATATCAACCAAAGCAACTCCTTCACTCAATTCATCTTTATCAAGTGTTGCTACTGCCGAAGCAAATGGCTCTAAAACTAAATCCTTTGGGACTAAGCCTGCTCTTTCCACACATTTGATAATATTTCTAACTGCACCAACCTGGGCTGTAATAACATGAAAATTCGCCTCAATTTTTACTCCCGCCATGCCTATCGGGTCCTCAATACCATCTTCGCCATCTACTGTGTATTCTTGAGGAATAACATGAATCACTTCCTCACCTGGAATAGTAATTAGCTTAAACATATTAGACCTTAATTTATCAATGTCTGCTTTTCCAATCTCGATATCAATATTATCTCTAACAATTTCGCCTCTATGCTGTAAACTTTTAATATGTTGACCTGCTATTCCAACAAAAACATCTTTTATCTCTAAGGATGATTTCTGCTGTGCTTCATCAATAGCAGATACTATTGAAGCAACTGTCTTATCAATATTAGAAACAATCCCTCTTGTCACCCCATTAGAGATTGCACGACCAGAACCTAAAATCTCCAATTTGCCATATTGATTCTTTTTTCCAATCATTACTGATATCTTGGTAGTACCAATATCAAGACCAACCATAATTTCCCCGTCTGGCAACTGTTTTAAATCATCTTCCATACTTATTTATTTTTTTGTACACACAATCTGATTTTTAAACCTTAAATTAATATCTGTATAGGCCTGCCATCCCTTTATAGGTATTGCCGTTTTATAAAAATGATATAAATTCTCTAACTTATCAATTACATTGTCAAAACTACCAAGATGAATCTTATGATCTCCTATACTAGGAATTAACAAGATATTATTCTCCTCAAAATGTATCTGAGTAATCTGTGAACTCCAAAAATCAGATTTACTAATTAACTTAACAAAGTCAAAAAGATCCATATGATTAGAAGCAGAAATATTACCAGTAGCTACTAATAATCTAGGAGTATATTTTTCGGAAGTACTCATCCTTACCCCAAACTCATCTAAATAATAATCCTCAGCATCAGTCTTAACTCTCACAACTGCTTTCTTCTGCTCAATTACAATACCTAGATTTCCTTTCTGATTTGTAAACACTTCAGCTTGTTTAATATTTGGATGTGATTCTAAAACCATTTCTATCTTTTGTTTACTGAAAATATCTGAGAATATACTATCAGAACGCACTAATTTCTGTTGCAAATAATCTAATACTGATAACTTATCTACAAAACTATTATCCACTCCTTTAATTATTATTCGATCTAAACTCTGCTGCTGCATATCCTTCCTATTATTAGTAAAAACCAACAATATAAATAACACAGTGATTATTGATATCCATCTAGATATAACATATACTTTCCTCATTAATTAAGCATGTGTTTTATGGGTTGAACTAGGGTGCCTATATCTCCTGCGCCAAGTGTAAGTAACACATCTATATTCTTCTTTTCCAGAACTGATAAAAGCTCCTCTTTTGCACAAACCTCCTTCTTAGAATTACTACACAATGCCAATAACATTTCAGAACTCACGCCATCAATAGGATTCTCTCTTGCAGCATAGATATCTAACAACACTAAATCATCAGCCTCCTTTAAAGAGTCCGCAAACTCATCTGCAAAATCCTTAGTTCTAGAAAACAAATGTGGTTGAAAAACTACTATTAATTCTCTCAAAGGATATAACTGTTTAGCAGCAAAAATAGTGGCACTAACCTCTTCTGGATGATGGGCATAATCATCAATATAAACCTTCTTTTTAGTGTCAATATGCTTTTCAAATCTTCTATTTACACCTTCAAAAGTAGACAAGCCATGTAAAATATCACTAACTGAGAGCCCTAAATAGGATGCCACTGCTGAAGCGGCAATAGCATTACTGACATTATGCAATCCAGGCATTAACAACATAATATCTTCCCCCCTTTTTTCAGAATCTATTGGGGACATAACATCCGAGAATATCATATCAAACCTCATCCTCCCATCATGAACACTAACATTCTGTGCATAATAATCCGCACTATTTTTAGCTGAGTATGTAAGGATTTTTCCTAACTGAGGTGATGAAAAATGCATTGATATAGACTCTTCAACTAATAAAATTCCTTTCTTCTTTACCTGAGAAGCAAACTGCTTAAATGCTAGGCGGATATTATTCTCATCTTCATAAATATCTAAATGATCTGCTCCAACTGAAGTGATAATAGCAACATCAGCATGAATCTGCAAAAACGACCTGTCATATTCATCTGCCTCAACAATTAATATATCACTTTTATCAGACAACAATAAATTAGTTTTATAGTTGCGACTAATTCCTCCAAGAAATGCTGTTGTCTCTTTGCCAGCTTTTTGTAAAATATGAGCTAACATAGTAGAAGTTGTAGTCTTCCCATGAGTTCCAGCGACTGCTATTGTAAATGAGTCTCTTGATATAATACCTAAAGCTTCAGCCCGCTTAAGAATTGTTATACCTCTATCTCTAAAGAATAACAATACTTGGTTATCAGGTGAAATAGCTGCAGTGTAAATAACTAATATCTCATGGGGTGAAGCACTCTTAATCTTTTCTGTAATTTCTGAGATACTATTTGTATAATGAATAGAAATGCCTTCATTCTCTAATTCAATACATAAATCAGACTTAACATTATCATAACCACAAACTATTTTACCTTTAGTGTTAAAATAACGTGCCAAGGCACTCATTCCAATACCTCCAATACCAATCAAATAAATATGCTTATATGCTTCTAACCTCATTTTACTAAATCTAATGCAATTTTTGCAATTCTATCTGCTGCATTAGTAATTGCAATTTTCTTGATATTACTACTTAGAGTCAATTTTAGGTCCTCATTTTTCATTAATTCTTCTAGTGTATCCACAAGTTTACGATTTACCTGAGCATCCTCTACAAGTAATGCTGCATTCTTATTAACTAAGGATTGTGCATTTTTATATTGGTGGTTCTCTGCAACATTTGGAGAAGGAACCAAGATAATCGGTTTACCTATACAAGAAAGCTCTGCAATTGCAATCGCGCCAGCTCTTGATATTACCACATCAGCAATGGCGTATGCCTTGTCCATCTCTTTTATGAAAGAATATGAGTTAATTCCTCTTTGCTTAACACTATCAACAAAAGCCTGCGCCTTATTATGGTAAGAAATTCCGGTTTGCCATATAAGATTCATGCCAGCATCTTTGAACCGCTGAATTTTATTAGCAATAGTATCATTTATTGTGAGAGCTCCTAAACTTCCGCCAACAACAAGAACAGTTGGCTTTGAACTATCAATATCAAATAACTCTTCTGCCACTTTCTTCTTAGCTTGGAAAGCTAAAATATCTTTTCGAACAGGATTTCCAGTAAGAATTATCTTCCCTTCAGGGAAGAACCTATCCATCTTCTCATAAGCAACACAAATTTTTTGTACGTATCTAGACAGGATTTTATTAGTAACTCCTGCATATGAGTTCTGTTCTTGTATGAGACAAGGAATCCCTTTCTTAGCAGCTACATAGAGTAAGGGCCCACTAGCATATCCACCTGTGCCAATTACTAAGTCTGGCTTAAACTCTCTTATTATTCTATATGATCTCCAGATACTATGCAATATCTTAAACGGAAGCAGCAAAGTTTTTTTACTCAAGCTCCTCTGAAGCCCACTTATCCATAAACCAATAATCTTATATCCTTCATGTGGAATTTTTTCCATCTCCATCCTATTATCAGCACCAACAAATAAGAATTCAACATTAGCCACTTGCTTTTCTATCGCTCTAGCAATAGATAATGCAGGAAATATATGTCCCCCTGTACCCCCTCCGCTAATTACAACTTTAATCTTGTTCATACATTCCTTCTAATGAATTTCTACTTACACTTAATACTATCCCTATTGCAATAAAGGTAAATACTAAAGAGGTTCCTCCCATACTTACTAATGGTAATGTTTGACCAGTGACTGGCATTATATCTACTGAAACTAACATGTTAATTAGTGCCTGAAATACAAAAGAGAATATTAAACCAACAACTATTAAACTACCAAAAATACTATCTGTCTTTAGATATATCCTAATACCTCTAAAAAGCAAGATTAAATACAACAATATAGCAATAACACCTCCAATTAAGCCATACTCCTCCAAAATAATTGCAAAAATAAAATCAGATTCTGAATAAGGCAAAATACTTCTCTGTGTGCTTTTTCCTGGACCTACACCAAACAAAGAACCATTCTGTATTGCCACTAGAGCCTGTGTTTGCTGATAATCCTTATCCATTATCTCATTACCATTATCAATAAAATAACTATCAATCCTACTAACCCAAGTTTCAGATCTAGGCATAACCTCTGTCCCAAATGGAGTAAACTTTGCTGTTGCATAAATTAATGTTGCAAATAGAAAAGAACCTACTAGTACTTTAAGTATAAAATCTAACTTTATATTACCAACAAACATGAGTACTAACCCATTAATAAAAACCAAGGCGGCAGTAGAGAAGTTATTTGGCAAAATTAAAGCACATACTATCAATAATGGGCTTAATACATACAAAGCACATGATTTTATTCCCTGTAGATTATCTCTATTAATACTTATCTGACGAGCCATATAAAGTATCACCGTAAGCTTTGCAATGTCAGATGGTTGGAATTGAAGCCCCGCAATACTGACCCATCTAGAAGCGCCATTAATAGATACCCCAATTAAGAAAACCATTAGTAACAAAACTAATGATGTAAAATAACCTATCTGACCAATTTTTGAGAAATACTTAAACGGGATTAGATGCACGATATACATAGCTGCCAAACCTAGAAATAACTTAAAAATATGACTTGTTAGATCAGACCACCCAGCTGCAGAATAGACCACCATTATAGAAAGTAATGATAATGACAGAACTATTATCCAAATAATCTTATCTCCTTTCAGTCTTATATTCTGAGATATTGAATCCATTTACAATGCTCTCACTGCATTTTTAAATTGAATACCTCTATCCTCATAATTTTCAAACAGATCAAAACTTGCACATGCAGGAGACAATAATACAGCTTCTCCTTTGGCAGCTAAAGAATAGGACTGATTAACAGCTTCAGACATTGAAGATGCTTGTACTATTGTATCTACTTTTCCTTTAAAAGATTCAATAATTTTCTGATTTTCTTTTCCTAAACAGATAATTGCCTTAACCTTTTTAAGAACCATCTCTTCAAGCTCAAGATAATCATTTCCTTTATCAACCCCTCCAACAATCCAGATAACATCTCTTTTCATACTCTCTAGTGCAAACCAAGCCGCATTTATATTAGTTGCTTTTGAATCATTAATAAAATCAATTCCATGTACTGTCAGCACAGTTTCTAGCCTGTGCTCTACATTCTGAAAATCAATCATGGATTGTCGAATTACTGAGTCTTTAACTTCAAAAACTCTTGCAGCCATAGCCGCAGCCATGGAATTAAAAACATTATGTTTTCCTTGTAAAGCCAATTCTTGTATAGTCATAGTTGTATTATTTAAATTAATTATTAGTTTATTATTATGTAAAAAGCCGCCTGTATTTTGCTTATGTATTAATGAGATTGGAAGCTTCCTTGCTTTTGTCTTTATTTGTTGCACGTTAGAATCATCTATATTATAAATTAGAGAATCCGTAGAGAGTTGATTCCGAGTGATACTCAACTTTGATTTTATATAACTGTTCAGATTATAATCATATCGTTCTAGATGGTCAGCAGTAATATTTAAAATGATAGCAACATCACTTCTAAAATCCTTAATACCATCTAATTGGAAGCTACTGAGTTCTAAAACAATATAATCATAGTCTCTTTCTGCAATAGAAGAAGCAAATCCAACTCCTACATTTCCTGCTACCAAAACATCATATCCCGCTGCTTGCAAGACATGCCCTAGAAGATAAGATGTAGTCGTTTTCCCATTACTACCTGTAATAGCAGCAATCTTAGCTCTTGTGTATCTAAAAGCAAATTCAATTTCTGATATAACTGGAATCCCCTGCAAATTTAATTGTTGAATAATATCAGTTTTATCAGTTATCCCGGGACTCTTGATAACCTCATAAGCATTTAAAATCTTATTAAACGTATGCTGCTTCTCTTCCCAATCAATAACATTACCGGAAAGAAGCTGTTTATTCTTATTTGTTATTTCTCCATTATCTGAAACAAAAACATCAAACCCTTTTTGCTTCGCCAAAATAGCTGCTCCTATACCACTAATACCAGCCCCCAAGACAACTATTCTTTTGTTCATTATCTTATTTTAAGTGTTACAATAGTTATGACTGCCAGTATAATTCCTGCTATCCAAAATCTAGTTACAATCTTGCTTTCATGCATTCCTAATTTCTGATAATGATGATGTAATGGAGCCATCTTAAATATTCTTTTCCCCTCACCAAATTTCTTTCTTGTATATTTGAAATAACCAACCTGCATAATAACTGACAAATTCTCAACTAAGAAAACACCACATAATACCGGGATTAATAATTCTTTTCTAATTAATATAGCTACTACTGCTATAATACCTCCTAAAGATAATGAGCCCGTATCACCCATAAAAACTTGTGCTGGATAAGAATTATACCACATAAATCCAACACAAGAACCAACAAATGCTGACATGTATATCACTAGCTCCCCTGAAAAAGGGATGTACATAATATTCAAGTAATCTGCTGCAATAATGTTTCCTGAGATATAACAGAAGAGCGCTAATGTCGCACCAATAATAGCAGAAGTTCCTGTTGCTAATCCATCAAGGCCATCAGTCATATTTGCTCCATTACTTACAGCAGTAATAATCAGAACAACTATTATAACAAACAGTATCCAAGCATATTCTTTGGCAACATCTCCCATCCAATAAGTAAGAGACTGATAATCAAACTCGTTATTTTTTAAAAATGGAGTTGTTGTCTTAGATGACTTCTGAGCAGAGTTAACTAATTCTGTTTTATCAACAGCAGATAAATCTACCCTTTCTTTTACAACAATATCAGAATGAAAAACCATTATCAGGCCAACAATGATACCTATCCCAACCTGACCTAAAATTTTAAACCTACCAGCCAATCCTTCTTTATCTTTCTTAAAGACCTTTATATAATCATCAATAAAACCAATGACCCCTAACCACAACGTTGCTAAAAGAGTAATCTGAATATAGATATTGCTTAGATTGGCAAACAAAATAGTTGGTATTAAGATGGCAGAAAGTATAATAAGCCCTCCCATAGTTGGAGTGCCTTTCTTCTTCTCTTCTCCATGCAGTCCAAGAATTCTTACCTCCTCTCCTATCTGTTTTCTTTCAATGAAGCTAATAATTCTCCCTCCAAAAACAAGAGAAACTAATAGTGATGCAATCGCAGCCATAGATGAACGAAATGAGATATATTGAAATAACCCAGCACCAGGAAAATCATATATGCTTTGTAAGTATTCGAATAGATAGTATAACATTATTATATAATATTTAGTGATTTCTTTAATTCCATCATATCATCAAATGGTATTTTTTCTCCTTTGATTTCTTGAAATTTTTCGTGTCCTTTTCCTGCAACCAATATGATATCATTCTTCTTAGCTAACTTTCCAGCTGCTACTATTGCCTGTTTCCTATCTGTGATTGCAAACACCTTGCTCTTTTGACTAACATCTAAACCGGAAAGCATATCTTTAATAATATCCTCAGGAACCTCTAATCTTGGGTTATCAGAAGTAATGATAACCTGAGTACTAAGATTACAAGCAATCTGAGTCATTTCTGAACGCTTACTCTTATCCCTGTCTCCTCCACAACCAACAACAGTAATCAAAGAAGCACCTGACCTTATATTATTAATCGTATTCAATACATTCTCTAAAGCATCAGCAGTATGAGCATAGTCAACAATACCTGTAATGAAATTTTGATTCCTAATAACTTGGAATCTCCCCTCTGCTGAATTAAGCATGCTTAAAGCCGTCATAATCTCATTGTCCTCGAAATTAAACTGCTTTGCAACAGCATATACAGCGAGTATATTAGAAGCATTAAAATCACCTATTAATTTAACCCAAAAATCAATCTTGCTAATCTGCAAAAGCATCCCCTCAAACTGCTGCTCTAGAACTTTACAGTTATAATCTGCTAATGAATTCAAAGAATAGGAAATCTTTCTTGCTGCAGTCCCTTCAACCATCTTCTCTGCATTCTTGTCATCCTTATTTACTAATGCAAAACAATCTTTATTTAATAAATCAAAAAAAGATTTCTTAACATCACGATAGGCAGAAAATGTGGGGTGATAATCGAGATGATCGTGTGTTAAGTTTGTAAATATCCCTCCAGAAAAATTCAATGCATAAACCCTCCCCTGAGAAAGAGCATGTGAGCTTACCTCCATAAAACAATACTCACAACCTTTTTCAACCATTTCATATAACAAAGAATTAATTTGCAAGGGATCAGGTGTAGTATGAGTAGATGGAATTGTTTTATCTAATATTCTGTTTTCTATTGTAGAAAACATAGCAGACTTCTTATTCAATAATGTAAAAAGCTGATACAATAAAGTAACAATCGTAGTCTTTCCATTTGTACCAGTGACCCCAATCAATTGAATTCTTTCAGAAGGATTATTATAGAAATTACCTGCAACAACACTTAATGCATAAAAAGAGTTTTCAACCTGTATATAGCTTATGTTAGACTTAATATCAACAGGTATCTCCTCAACAATAATTGCAGTTGCACCATTACTAATAGCATTCTCAACATATTCATGCCCATCAGATATAGTTCCCTCTATTGCTATAAACAATCCATTCTCCTTCACCTTTCTTGAATCAAAACTAATATCAACTATATCAATATTAGTAGAGCCAACTACTCTTAATATATTAACCTTATATAGTAGCTCGTTTAATCTCATTATGCTAATTCTAATTTAATTACACTTCCTCTTATAACCTCTTCCCCAATTCTAATAGACTGCTTAATAACACCTCCTGCCCCTGAGGTTCTAACCTTAATCCCATATTTTTCTAAAAGGAATATTACATCTGCTATATTCATGCCAATCAAGTCAGGCATTTTCCTATTTTTCAGGTCCTCTTCTACGGTTTTTAAAATTGCATAATCAGTGAGCTTATCTTTATATGAAACATCAAGATGACTAAAAACTAGATCTATTTTTTTTACGTCTCCTTTTTTGACCTCAGGGAAAGTATTAGATACTTCTGAGGCAGATATAGCCTTATGGATTTGCATATCAAAAGCAAACACCTTGTCTGAAATCTCTTTAAATATTGGAGCTGCAACACTACCTCCATATACTTCTCCATTCTTAGGATTATTAATTACAACAACACAAGAGTATTTCGGATCATTAGCAGGGAAAAAACCTACAAAAGAAGCCTGATATCTTTTATCTTCTCCCTCATCTCTTTGAGCATAATTAAGTACTGTTGTTCCGGTCTTTCCTGCAATCTGATATTGATGAGATTTGATGTTTTTTGCAGTACCATGCTCAACAACTCCTACTAATAGGGGCATAATCTGATTAATTGTGCTTTTAGAGCAAATAGCTGGATTCATAACCTCTATGGGCTTTCCAATCAATTCTCTTCCTTCAGATTCTACTGCAGTAGTAAATACCGGCTTCATCATCTTCCCTTTATTCGCTATAGCATTATAAAAGGTAAGCATATGCAGAGGGGTTAAAGCCATCTCATAACCAGTCGACATCCATGGCAAGGTTACCCCAGACCAACCTCTAGCATTTGGCGCAGGCATCTTTAATGAAGAAGGATATGGCAATTCAATATTCAAAGGAGTACTCAAGCCCATCTTATAAATCCTATCCGTAAACTCAGAAGGATTCTTTTTATAGCTATCATTAATAATAGTTGAGATTCCAACATTTGATGAAATAATAAATGCGTCCTCTATTGTTACTCTGGACAAGTTATGAGGAGAGTCTTTCATTACTCTATCGTAATACCGCACCCTTCCTTTATTTAGGTCAACTGAATCAGTGACCTTGAATTTCCCATCTTCTAGACCTGCGATTACTGACGCTAGTTTAAACGTTGAACCAGGAGCGACATGCTCTGCCATAGCATAATTAAAATATTCACTGACTCTATCAAGCGTATCTTTCCTTAAATTTGCAATTGCCTTTATTTTTCCTGTCCCAACCTCCATAAGAACAACGCAGCCCCATTCTGCATCCTCATGAATCAATGTTCGTTCTAAAGATTTTTCAGCAATGTCCTGCATGTCAATATTAATAGTTGTAACTACATCATTTCCTGCTTTAGGAAGCTGATTAGCATTGGATTCTTGTGGAATCCATATTCCTTTTGCAATCTTTCTTTTCAAATGAATCCCATCTTTTCCAGACAAAACAGGGTCATAAGCTCGCTCTATCCCTACTGGGTTGACTTCTCTATCCTCTCCGATTGTCCTGCGCGCTAACTTTCCAAAAGGAGTCTCTCTATGCGGTCGTTGTTCAGCAATTAAACCTCCTCTATTTTGATCTAATTTAAAAATTGGAAGCCTTTTTAAATTTAGCAATTGATTGTGATTAACCTTTAATTTGAGCCTTACATACCTATTCTTCTTTAACCTCTTTGAAGACCTTAAGAAGTACTCATACTCACTAGCAGTTTTATCTAAAAATAATGCAGATAATCCTTCCGAAAGCGCTGTGACCTCTCTTTCAAATATCACATCATCTATTACTTCCATATCTAAGAAAATATTATATAAAGGCATTGATATTGCCAATAAAGAACCGTCATCTGCAAGTATATTTCCTCTAGGAGCTTCAACATTAAAAAATCTTGGCTGACTACTTGTACTAATAAGCTTATCAAACTGCTGGACCTTGATTATCTTTGTAATTACACCAAAGAAAATCAGTAATACGAATAGATACAATCCTATCACTCTAAACTTTTCTCTTCTTGATTTTCTCTGCATTACCTTTCAATAATTTCTGGAGGGGTTAATGATGTTTCCAAATTCTGATCTTTAACTAACAATTCAATAACAGACCTTCTATACATACTCATTAATTGAGACTTAGTTGTAATATGTGTTAATCTCAAGTCTGCTACCTCTTTTTCTAATGAGATAGAATACTTAAGCAATCTCTCTGCACGAAAAGAAGACCGAATATTGATTAACCCTAGCATAACTATCATTAACAAAAAAGGAATTAATCTAGGATTACTTCTTTTAGCAATAAACTCTCCTTTTAAAATGGAGCTAAGCGTACTATTACTTTCTCTATTAATTGTCATCAATCTTTTCTGCTATTCTTAACTTTGCGCTCTTTGATCTTGAATTATTTTTTATCTCATATTCAGAAGGAACAACAACTTTGCTATTTATTTCTTTTAATTGTCTTATTGGATTGCCAAAAAAATCTTTCTTAAGTTCCCCTTCCACATTCCCTTTCTTTATTAAATTTTTAACCACTCTATCCTCTAATGAATGGTAGGAGAGAACAACTAATCTCCCTTGAGGCTTTAATAATTCGACAGCACTTAACAACATCTCCTTAAGAGCTGTAATCTCATCATTAACCTCTATTCTTATTGCTTGGAAAACTCTAGCTAAGAACTGATATTTATGTCTTCCTGACATGCTTTGACCTACTATGGCTATTAACTCAGCTGTAGTATTTATACTATATTTTTCTCTAGAGATAACTATCTCTCTAGCAATCTTTCTTGAATTTCGTAATTCTCCATATTCATATAACACCTTAGCCAAATCTTCTTCTGAGTAATTATTAACAACTTCCATTGCAGATAAGCCAGCCTTTGGATTCATTCTCATATCTAGCGGCCCATCAAATCGTATTGAAAAACCTCTCTGAGGAACATCAAATTGATGAGAAGACACTCCTAAATCAGCAATTAAACCATCAATTTTTGTGACGCCCTCATTTTTTAAGAAATTCTTTATATATCTAAAATTTGCCTGTATCAACTTAAATGCTGGTTGATTAAGAGTATTAATGTTAGCGCTTTCATCCTGATCAAAAGCAAACAATTTTCCTCCATCTAACTTACTTAAGAGTAATTGTGAATGCCCTCCGCCTCCAAAAGTTACATCAACATAAATACCATTTGGCTTAATACAGAGACCTTCTACGCACTCATTTAACAATACTGACTTATGATAGCTCATTAGAATCTTCTAGAGACTGCCTGCCCATAACATCTTCAGCTAAATCTCCAAAGTCTTTTAGTGTCTCAGAAACAGACAGTTCATAACTCTTCTTATCCCAAATCTCAATCATATTAACTGAAGATGACAAAACAATCTCCTTCTTTAAATTAGCAAAATTTAATAAGTCTTTTGGTATAAGAAACCTTCCAGAACCATCAACTTCAACAACTTTCAAACCTGCCATGTAAGACCTAATAAAATCATTATTCTTTTTTACAAATCGATTAAGCTTATTTACATGCCTAACAACTTCATCCCACTCATTCATAGGATGAATCTCCAAGCATTTATTAAAAACAGACCTTTTTATAACAAAACCTTCACCAATGACCTTTTGCAACTGCTTCTTAAGTGCAGAAGGGAACATCACACGCCCTTTCACATCCGCCTTACATTCATATGTCCCTATAATATTAATCATCAATCTAAAAGCTTAAATCTGGGGGCTAATATAAGCATAAATACCACTTCCCCCCACTTCTTACCACTTTGTTAATAACTTTACCCACATTAAGACCTTCTTCCCTAGAACCATTCTAACTCTTGCTATTAATAAATATTTTTGTTTCTTTGTAGGAAAATCAAAAAATTATATGGTTAGGGAAGAAGGAGATTTCAAATGGCTAGAAGAAGGAAAAGGTGGACAGCCAATAATTTTGCTTCATGGACTAATGGGAGGAGTTGAAAATTTTGGAGAAATGGTTGATTTCATCTCTACCGAGTGTAAAGTTTACGGTCTTGACCTAAAACTTTTTGAAGGAAGATCCCTACTTAAAGTATCCGTAAAATCATTAAGCGATTATTTATATAATTTCATGAATCACTTGGAAATTGAAAGTGCTGTGCTTATTGGAAATTCAATGGGAGGACATATTGGGTTAATCTTTGCAAAAGACCATCCGAAAAAGGTGGATGGGCTAATCCTCACTGGAAGCTCAGGCCTTTTTGAAGAATCAATGGGCAACTCTTTCCCAAGGAGAGGTGACAAAAACTATATTCGGACAAAGACAGAAGAAGTGTTTTACGATCCGAAGGTGGCAACTGATGAATTAGTTGATAGAGTTTTCGAGATTGCCAACAATAGAAATTCAATAATTAAGCTGCTAGGATATGCAAAATCAGCTATTAGACACAACATGGGAAAAGATATTCCTAAAATCAAGCATCCCACTTGTTTAATCTGGGGAGAAGAAGACAAAGTTACACCTCCACATGTTGCTGAGGAATTTCATAAGCTATTACCAAACTCTGAACTAAACTGGATTCCTCTATGTGGGCATGCTGCCATGTGGGAACACCCAAAAAGATTTAGTGAAATTGTACTCCAATTTCTAAAAAAGAAATTCTAGAAAATTTATGAAAATTAAAACCGCTGAATTTGTAATTAGTAATACTAATTACAAAAAATGTCCGGACCCAGACATTCCTGAATATGCTTTTATTGGGAGGTCAAATGTCGGAAAATCATCACTAATAAATGCATTAGTGAACAATAGAAAATTAGCTAAAACCTCTGGCAAACCAGGAAAGACAAGATTAATAAATCATTTTTTAATAAACCAATCATGGTATCTAGTTGACTTGCCTGGATATGGATTTGCAAAAACATCTAAATCAAAGAGAGCAGAATTTCATAATATGATAAGCAAATACCTATTAAATAGAGCCAATCTTATGTGTCTTTTTGTTTTAATTGACTGCCGCCATAATCCGCAAGCAATTGATCAAGAATTTATGCAATGGCTCGCTGAAAATAAGATTCCTTTTGTACTAACTTTCACTAAAGCAGATAAATTAGGTAAAACTGCACTTTCAAAAAATATTGCAGAATACAAATCAGAAATGCTAAAAGAATGGGAAAAAATTCCTGAAATATTTATTACTTCTGCAGAAAAAAAAACAGGATCCAGCAAAATTGTAGAATACATTCATTATCTTAACAATCAGTTTGAAAGAATCTCATAGTTATCCTTTGATTTTTGTCTGTTCAGCAAAAAAATTGCAATAATCTCGTAAAGCTCCTGCAAGCTTTTCGTGTCCTGTAGATTTCTCTAGAGAAATAGCCATTCCTATCATTGTCTGATGATACATAATAAACATGTCATGTACAGGCATGTCTTTAGTCCACAAATCAATCCGTAAAGCTTCTTTAGCTTCTGCTGCCCAAGCAGAAATCATCAGAGTTTTAATATTCTTCTCATTTGCAGCACCATCACTTGAAATCATCTCAATATTGACGGGCAGATGATTCTCATCCAGTTCAATTTCAAATCTTAAGTTTTTTTTCATTGTATATATTATTTATTAGGTTTATAACTTGATTTCTGCAAAAATTTCCTTGAATCAGTTAGCAGCATCAAGTCTTTGATGCTAATATTATTATTCCTAACATACTCAACAACCATTCTATAACCAATAAAGTAACCAACTCTACCCGGAGATTCTTTTGGCATTCCTTTTGCAAATGGAGCATAATCAACAAATGACCTGAATTCACTTTCTTTATTTGAAAAAAGCAAATCCTCCTGAACAAAATACTCCCAAATACTTGCTTCATTTTTTTCTACCCAATCCATTTGTAATGAAGTAAACCTAAACTTCTCCTCCATCTCTACATCAGGCAACATTCTATCCAAAAAATACATCATCTTTCCTTTGTATATCAATTGAGAAAGCAAATCTCTACCTCCTAAATATTGTTGAAATAATTCATTAAACCATGCCTCCATCACATTAGAAGAAATAAACTTTCTTTGCTTCTGAAATCTTAAATACTGAGGGTTTCCTAAATATTGATAATACTTGCTATTTTCCCCTAGAAAGTTTTCTAAACCTATTGCAATATTATTATCATAAGTTATAACACCATAGTTGAAACCACCAAAGAAAGTAGTAATCTCAGGAATAGGATATGCTGGAAAGCAAACAGAAAATCGACCAAAAGCAAACTCTAATTCACGCTTTAAATCTGAAAAGTCCGAGAATAAATGAACTGTAGAATCATACGCTTCACGCATATCCTTATTATAAGTAAAGGCTATTAATCCGTCATAATAATCTTCTTTATTTCTCCCATGTATCTGCATTATTTGAGTCATGAATATCTCATTAAAAGAAGTGAATTTTTCGTCCCAAAAATCTACTTTCTCAATAACATTCTCGATATTTATTAAAAATAACTCCTCCTCAAATCTATTAACTTTTAGATCTACTCTTTCATCTTTATCAGAAGGCCATAAAAACAAAATAGCTACAAAAAATATAAATGGCACACCTAAAAAATATAAGACTCTTTGTTTCATAAAGCAAAAGTAATAAGTTTTGACTTACATTTGCAAAAAGTTATGCAAACAAGATTAGTAATAAAGCACATATCAAATTGGCTTAAAGATTATGCTAATTTATCCAATAATCAAGGATTTGTAATTGGAATATCAGGAGGGATTGACTCTGCAGTAACGTCTACTCTAGCTGCCAAGTCTCATCTATCGTTAATCTGTGTTGAAATGCCAATCCATCAAAATATAACTCAAGCTAAAAGAGGAGTAGAACATATAAACTGGCTCAAAAAAAACTTCTCAAATATAAGTTCAATAAAAATAGATCTTAGCTCAGTTTTTGATGAATTTGTGGCGACAATTCCTCCCAGCGAAAAAAACAAACTTGCACTAGCCAACACTAGAGCTAGATTAAGAATGACAACCCTTTACTATCTTGCACAAACTAACAAATTACTTGTTTTAGGCACAGGAAATAAGGTAGAAGATTTTGGCATAGGATTCTTTACAAAATATGGAGATGGAGGTGTAGATCTTAGCCCGATTGCAGATTTATTAAAATCTGAAGTTTATACTGTGGGCAAAGCACTAGCAATAAACAATGACATCTTAACAGCTGAACCTACTGACGGCCTATGGGAAGATAACAAAACAGATGCAGACCAAATTGGCGCAACATATCCAGAGTTAGAATGGGCTATGCAATTTAATGGAAATGAAAATATTCTATCAAAAAGAGAGTTAGAAATATTAAAAATCTATAAAGATTTCAACGCTAAAAACAAACATAAAATGAAGGAGATTCCTGTCTGTAAAATTCCAGAGATTATGAGATAATTTATTTTTATTAGATTAGCTTCCTAATAAAATAAAAAAATATGAAAAAAATAGAAACACCTCTAACATGGATCTTAGCTATTGTAATCTTAGGATATCTTGCCACAACAAACAATGAGAAAAATAATGAATCTACATGTATCAAAACTAGCGAAGAGCTAAAAGACACTAGTTTACCAACCTATAACAAAAGTTTAGATGTAGATAGTATTATTGAAGCAGTAATAGAAGAGAAAGACAGTATTATTGAACCCGTAATAGAAGAAACTGATAGCATGATTAAAGAAGAAAATTAAACTACAGAAAAAAATCTATTCTACCATTTATAAAAACCCTACTTTTTAAAAGTAGGGTTTTTATGTGCCAATCGCTTATTTACAAAAGAGACACTTAAGAAAATTACAAAAATAAAGACTGATATTCTACCGATGTAATCACCAAATCTACTATAAAAAGTTGCCTTATTATTAATATGCACATCACCTGTTAAACAAACTTTTTCATCCCATTCAGATTGTCTCAAAACATCTCCTCTTGAATTTAAAATACCTGAAATTCCTGTGTTAGCAGACCTTATTATTGATTTCCTTTGCTCAACTGCCCGTAATGCAGCGTAATTAAAGTGCTGTCTGTAGCCAGCTGTTTGCTTCCACCATCCATCATTAGTAATGA
>Ga0315315_10000748_pt1 | contig 28530 bp, 32 predicted proteins | sample M140m3416metaG_FD_203699 | JGI IMG/M metagenome (GOLD analysis project Ga0315315, IMG submission 203699) | Ammonia-oxidizing marine archaeal communities from Monterey Bay, California, United States - M1 40m 3416 | ecosystem: Environmental > Aquatic > Marine > Intertidal zone | place: USA... | reverse complement strand
GTTCCAAGATAATAAGTGGTATCTAAATCAATTTGAGATTTCCAAAATGTATCATCCACGATACCAGCTTCAGCCATTCTATAAAGATTGATCCAGCGATTGATGGGAGAGAATGTTTGTGCTTCCATTATTCGCATTTCTGAAATACTTAAATCTTTTGGATTGAGCAGTGCCTTTTCATATACTGCTGGTAGGTTTTCACCAGCAAAGAGTGTATCGGCATTGATATAAGAGTGATAATAATCATTAGTTAGGGTAACTTTTAAAAGATTTCGATCTTCTATCATTTGAAATATAACTGAAATTAATCCTACAATCACACCAAGATTTGTAGCAATAGTAAACCATTTTGTTGAAATTTCTTGTTTCATGTTCTTCTCCTAAAAAATGTATTTTTCTAGGTTACCATTTAAATTAATATTGGAACTACTTAATGACTTGCCCGTTGAATGCTATTATTGATTTATTTGAAGGAGGTAATAATGAAGGTTACTGTTGCAGCAACTCAAATGGCATGTTCTTGGGATACAAAACAGAACATTGAGAAAGCCACAAATATAATTCATAAAGCAGCTGATTCAGGTGCAGAAATTATATTACTTCAAGAATTATTTGAAACTCCATATTTTTGCATAGATACTAAAAATGAACACTTTGATTTAGCTAAAACTATAGAAGAGCAACCTACGATAAAGAGTATGCAAGTTATAGCAAAAGATCGTGGAGTGGTTCTTCCGATCTCTTTTTTTGAAAAATCAGGATTAGTTTACTTCAACTCTATCGTTGTGATTGACGCAGATGGATCGATTGTTGGTCATTATAGAAAAAGTCATATTCCTGACTTTCCACTTTATGAAGAAAAATTCTATTTTAGTCCCGGTGATACTGGATTTCGAGCTTTCGATACAAAATTTGGTCGACTCGGCGTAGGTATATGTTGGGATCAATGGTTTCCTGAGGCTGCCAGATCTATGGCATTAATGGGTGCCGAAATATTGCTGTACCCAACTGCCATTGGTAATGAGTTAGATCAGCCAGATTTTGATAGTAAAGATCATTGGCAAATGACCATGCGAGGTCATGCAGCAGCAAATATTATACCAGTGATTGCATCTAATCGAATCGGAAATGAGTCTAGTGATAATTATTCAATGGAGTTCTATGGTTCTTCATTTATATCTAACCATCTTGGAGAGCTCGTCTGTGAGGCAGATCGCAAGTCAGAAAATATCATCACTCATTCATTTGACCTCAATGAGATATCTCGATATCGGAGAAATTGGGGGGTATTTAGAGACCGACGCCCTGATCTCTATGAGGGTATTCTCTCTTTAGATGGTAATCAAACTAACAAGGTAGATCATGCAAATGATTCCTAATCTGAGAATATTCACGGCACTATCATTTATTGCAGTCATAAGTATTTATCCAGTTTTAGCTTTACCAGTAATGATAGGAATTTTGATGGACCACGCAGAGATGTCTTCTTTTTCTGCTGGTTGGTTAGTTTCTATTGGAACTCTTGCAACTGCTTCTGCAGGTTTTTTGATGTCCATCAAGATGGATGGTATAAATTTCCAAAAAGTATCAAGAAACGCATTGTTAATAGCGGTATTTATGGATTTATTATCTGCGTTCAGTGCAGGCGCGACAATTATTTTTTTCTTCATTCGAGTAATATGGGGAATTGCAATGGGGGTTAGTCATGCTATTAGCATATCTTCAATTGCACATTATGATAACTACAAGCATGGCTATGGTATTTATGTGGGATTGCAATTTATTGTAAGCGGTATCGCACTCTATATCGTGCCAGTATACTCTGATTTAATTGGTGTTATGGGATTTTTTATTGGTTTTGCGGTACTGGATTTTATGGCATTTCTTGCAACTCAATTTCTCACTGCTGAACACAAATCTTTAGCCAATAATAATAAAACTAAGTCTGGTTTGAGTGCTATTGTAACAGTACCTGCTTTACTAGCTATTATAGGCTTTACGTTATTTGAAGCTGCTAATACTTCACAATTTTCTTATATAGAAAGATTTGGCGTAATATCTAATATCACTGAACATCAGATAGGATCCGCCCTTCTCGTTGGATCTCTTCTGGGTATTCCGGGTGCACTATCAATCTTTCTGATTGGTGATAAATTTGGATTAATAAAACCATTGGCATTTGGATTGTTACTACCAGTATTAGCATTAACCATGCTTTTATCATCTAATAATTATTCTATTTACTTTTTAACCAGCTGTTTACTTGGTTTTTCATGGTCATTTTGCATGCCATTTATCGACTCTTTGTTAGCTAGAATCGATCGTAAAGGGAGAGTAGTAGCGGCCGGTTCGTCAATCTCGTTTTTCGGATCTGCTTTAGGTCCCGGAATAGCCGCAATTGTTGTTTCAGAAGGGCAATATAGTAATTCATTTGTATTGTCTATTGGACTGTTTCTCCTGACATTACTCGTTTTTATGATTTTAGGAAAAAAAATGCAGGCTACCTTATGAGAATATGGGATTTTATAAGTGACCCGAGAGACTTTGGGTATTTTATGCCTGGAGAATGGGCTGAGCATGACTGTTGCTGGATGGCTTGGCCATGTAGGAGTGGTCTATGGTCTAAAAATCAAGAGACCATGCAAGAATATGCAAATGTGGCAAATACTATTGCAAAATATGAGCCATTAAAAATGTTGGTACCTCCAAAGCAAATTGAAAGTGCAACTAATTTTCTCAATCAGAGCGTTGAGATTATCGAGATGAGCATCGATGATTCTTGGGCTCGAGATTCAGGGCCAAATTTTCTTGTTGGCGGAGACAACCTGGCTGGTTCAGCTTGGATCTTTAATGCTTGGGGTGAGAAATATCAACCTTATGATCAAGATGCACAAATGGCAAAAAGAATTCTAGAGCATGCTCATGCAGATATTTTTCCAAGTTGGTTAGTAGCAGAGGGAGGAGGCATCAGTGTTGACGGCGAAGGAACCATTATCACAACTGAATCTTGTTTACTTAACAAAAATCGAAATCCAAAAAGAGATCGATTACAAATAGAAGATGAGTTATGTCGTACTTTAGGCGGCACAAAAGTGATATGGATTCCTGGCGATATAGAGGAAACTGAAACGGATGGCCATGTCGATGGAATAGCGGCTTTTATTGAACCAGGCAGAGTTTTGGTGGAAGTGAATAGTGATAAAAGTGACCCTCATTACCGAGTAGGCATTGACAATACCAATGCTCTAAAAAATAAAAAAGATGCTAAAGGGCGGCAATTAGAAATTGAATTTATTGAGGAAGGTATTTATCACCAGGATATCTGGAATGGCGGTTGCAGTTCTTATATCAACTCATACTTGGCCAATAATGCAGTTATAGTCCCTGCATATGGTTATGATCGTGATCATTTAGCTTTAGAGACATACTCAAAACTCTATCCAAATCGAGAAATTATTCAAGTTCCTATACATAATATTGCAACTGGCGGTGGTGGAATCCATTGTATTACTCAACAACAACCGAGATTTTAAAGAGAAATTTACCTTGAGTAGAAAACGTCTTCTTTATTTGAATAATGGAACCAGTTTAACCTCGGCAAATAAACTTGATGACCGCTTTAAAAGTTTTGGTCTTAGAGTTGAAAAATTTTGGGCATTCAATAATAAATTTCCAAGCAGCCTAGCTGGTTATGATGGGATATTTATTTCAGGCAGCCCACATGGTGCTTATGAGGATATTCCTTTTATTAATGAGGAGCATGAATTAATTATAGAGGCAGCATCGAAAGATATCCCAATGCTTGGTATTTGTTTTGGTCAACAGCTATTAGCATCTGCATTATGTGGAAAAGAGCAAGTGTTTCGTAGACAATCTTGTGAAGTGGGTTATAAGCATCTCAAAACAACGAAGTTAATAAAGAATGACAATATTTGCTCACATCTAGACGAAAGTGTCTATATGTTTGTCTGGCACAATGATGAAGTTAAGCCAGATCATCCTGATCTCAATATTATTGCTTATTCTGAAGATTGCCCTAATCATATTTTTCGATATAAAGATAAGTTAATCTGGGGTATTCAGGGTCATCCTGAAATAACCCTAGTAGAATCAAAAAAATGGTTTGAAGAAAATCGTAATGATTTAGAAAAAGATGGTGCCAATGTAGAAACTTTGATAAATGTTGCAGATGAGGTTAAACCAGCTAAAATTATGATAGAGCGATTCGCTAAACTAATCTAAAATCGAATGATATGGATAAAGTAAAATACCTCCCTTTTCGTAAATTGTATTTTATTTTGATATTTACATGTTGCAGTGTGAATGCGAATGAAATTTTCTTTGCAAGTTGGGGTGGGGCATATCAACGTGCCCTAGAAAGTGCTTGGTTGGATCCATTTTCAGAAGCCAGTAATATCGAGATATACAGGGATACAGAGCCTGAAATTGCAAAAATCAGAGCCATGGTTGATACTGAAAATGTTCAATGGGATATCGTGACGGGTGGTGGTGAAACCTTGATGAAAGGCATTGAATACAACTTATTTACGAAAATAACTGCTGAAATGGTGGATCAAACATCTATATTAGATTCAATTAAAAATCAATATGGTGTTCCTACCGAAATCTATTCGACAGTAATTGCTTTCTCTAAAGACAAATTTCCTGATGAAAAACCAAAAACGTTTTCAGATTTTTGGGATATCAATAAATTCCCAGGCAGAAGAACGCTTCCTGATGACCCAGCTGCAGTTTTGGAAGCTGCGCTGCTTGCTGATGGGGTAAATAAAGCAGAAATATATAAATTATTAAATACAGAACAGGGTCTAGAGCGTGCTTTAAATAAAATAAGAGAAATTAAAGATCATGTTACTTTTTGGTGGTCAAGTGGCGCACAACCAGTTCAAGCGCTGGGTAGTGGGGAGGTTGATCTTGCACTTGGTTGGAATGGTCGATTTCAGTCAGGGATTGATAATGGATTGAATATAGAAATGGCTTGGAATGAGAGTATTTCTCATGTTGGTTATATGATGATTCCACGAGGAGCTCCTAATCAAAAACAGGCCTTAGAGCTACTTAATTATATTACTCAACCTCAAATTCAAGCAAAAATTAGTAGTTTTATTTCATATGGACCAGCGGGTGAAGAAGCACTTAAGTACATTGATGAAGAGACAATGATTAAGCTACCATCTACTAAAGAACGAATAAACAATACATTATTTATGGATATCTCTTGGTGGGCAAATCATTCAACTCAGGCTCTAGAGAAATATCTGCTAGTGATGCAGGAATAACCATTGAATAAAGTCATACCTGAACTGTGGTTTTCTGCAGAAGAATATCAAGCACGGATCTCAAAGATACAGAATAAAATTAATGATTTAAAATTAGATGCATTAATCGTATTTTTTCCTGAGAGTGTGACCTGGGCAACTGGATTTTTTACTAGAGGTTATTCTTCTTTTCAATTTGCCATCATTCCTGCATCTGGTCAATCGCATATTGTTTGCAGGGATGTGGAAGAATTTTACATAAAAAAAACTACTCAATACTCAAGTTACACTCTCTGGAATGATAGTGATGATAAAGTCAGTATTGCTGCAAGAGCAATTGAATCTGTTTTAGGTAAGCAATCTACAGTAGCAATTGAAGAGCATGCTTGGTCATTATCAGTAGCAAAATATCGTGAAATTAGGAATCGACTCACAGGATATAAATGGCAAGATGGATCAGATATCGTCAGTGACCTAAGATTAATTAAATCTGCAGCAGAGATAAAATATCAAAAAAGGGCGGGACATGCAGCAGAGATGGGGATGTCGGCAGCTATTGAGATGGCTATTCCAGGAAACTCCGAACGAGATATGGCTGCTATTGTCTGCAGTGAAATGATTATAAGTGGTAGCGATCGAGCCGGTCCGGGAGTTTTATCATCTGGTGAGAGAGCGATGTATTTACATGGTGGTTTTAATGACAGAGTATTTAAGGAAAAAGACAAAATTCAACTAGAAACAACACCGCATGTTAAATATTATCATGCGCGGTTTATGCGACCCATTATGGTTGGCGATGCTACTGATGAAGATTTTAAGTTAGTAGAATCATTGATAAGAATTCAAGATGAAGCTCTAAAAGAGGTAAAACCCGGTATTTTAGCTACAATTCCTGACAGCATATACAGAGAGGCATTGTTGAATCTTGGTATTATGGAAAAATACACAAACAAAACCTTTTACTCTATTGGGCTTTTAATGGAACCAAATGGTGGTGAACCTTTAGAGGCCCATCCGCTAGCGACATGGAGATTTATGGAAGGAATGACATTCCATACCTATCTCTTAGTTAATGGGTTTGGTATGTCTGAAACAATACATATAACTGAAAATGGTTATGAAAGATTAACAAATTTTCCTAGAAGGTTATTTATTGGTGGAAAATCAATTTAATTGAACTATGTATATAAAGACATCAAAATGGTCATGGCTAGCGGTAACACCAATGATGATATTTTTATTGGGAATATTTGTTTGGCCTGTATTTTCTTTCCTCATGCTAAGTTTTGGCGACAGCTTAAGCGCTCCCTCATTTGTACATTATCAAAAAATTATTACGACACCAATCTATCGGCAAATAATTTTTAACACCTTTAATATCGCACTCTTAGTAACAATTTTTTCTGTCATTTTTAGTTATCCGATTGTGTATTTGCTGGCTAACGTATCTAAGCGTATGAGAAAGTTCCTATTTATTCTTGTATTGCTGCCTTTTTGGACTAGTGCACTAGTTAGAACAACAGCTTGGATTGTGATTCTTCAGCGAAAAGGAATTCTTAATGAGATGCTTTTGTTTACCGGTATCTTTAATGAACCAATCTCATTTATATATAATTTTTCGGGTGTCTTAATAGGAATGACGCATGTGTTAATGCCGTTTGTTATTTTCCCTCTCTATGCGGCATATAAAAATATAGATTACTCTCTTATTGAGGCGGCAGAGAGCTTAGGATCAAAGTCTTATCAAACAGTTAAGCGTCTCATCATACCTTTGACCATGCCTGGTGTAATCGCCGGATCTATCATTGTTTTTATGAGTGCGATTGGTTACTACATTACTCCTGCCTTGATGGGTGGGCCAAAACAAACAATGATTGCCATGTTGATTGAAAATAATATCAATCGAACTTTAAACTGGGAGCTAGCTGCAGCCTTATCATCGGTATTATTATTCTCAACACTGATTCTTTTTATTATTTTTCAAAAATATTTTGGATTTGATAATTTATTGAGTAGTAATTCACAAAAAGGTTCGAGTCAGTTCTATAAACGAAAAGAAAAATTTTCTCCCTCAAAGATTACAATGTATTTTTTAGGGGGGCTAGTTTGCGTTTTTCTTATCGCGCCAATTGTTATTGTTTTTCCAATGAGTTTGAGTGCATCACCTTTTCTAGAGTTTCCACCTCAAGAATACAGCCTTAGATGGTATGAAAGTTTTTTTTCGGATAACCGATGGCTAAGAGGATTATGGAACTCTCTTATTGCCGCTGCAGTTACAATTGCTATCTCATTGCCAATCGGAACACTTGCTGCGGTAGGAGTGAATGAAATGAAAAGAAAGACTCGTCTTTGGTTGGAAACTCTCTTTATTTTACCCATGGTGATACCAGTAATAATATTTGCCATTAGTCTATTTTACTTTATTGCCCCACTAAGACTGAATAATTCAGTAGTTACATTAGGTATTGCTCATAGCGTACTCGCCATGCCATTTGTGTTTCTAACAGTCAGTGCATCTTTAAAAAATTTCAATAAAAATTTGGAGCTTGCAGCATACAGTTTAGGGGCATCATGGAAAACTATGTTCTGGAGGATAATGTTGCCCTCCATTACGCCAGGTATCATTGCTGGTGCTATTTTTGCTTTTATCCAAAGTTTTGATGATGTTATTTTGGCGCTGTTCTTAACAAATATAAAATCCAGAACACTGCCTAGGATAATGTTTGAAGGTGTTGCTCATGAAATAGATCCTACGATTGTCGCAATATCAGGATTATTAATAACCCTGACTGTCTTATTATTTGCCATTAATGCATTATTTGCATCGGAAAGAGAAAATGACCCAAACATTTAAGAATACACTCACTATTAAAAATTTAGAGAAGAGTTTTAATGACGTAATGGCATTGAATGATATTTCTTTAGAAGTGCAAGAGGGTGAATTTTGCAGTCTCCTTGGTGCTTCTGGGTCTGGTAAAACCACTTTATTAAGGGTGATAGCTGGTTTTGAATCTCCAGACAAAGGCTCCTTAGAAATAAACGGAAGAAATTTAAACTCTTTACCTATAGCGAATAGGAATATAGGTATGGTATTCCAAAATTATGCACTTTTTCCACATATGAGCGTGAGAGAAAATGTGGCTTTTGGTTTGGAGATGCAGAAATTAAAAAAAATAGATATAAATACAAGAGTGAATGAGGCATTGAAGCTGGTAGATTTAAGGAATGAAGCTACGAGATTTCCTAATCAACTCTCGGGAGGACAACAACAGAGAGTCGCACTAGCAAGGGCAATAGTTATCAAACCGTCGTTATTATTAATGGATGAACCACTTGGTGCTCTCGATAAAAATCTAAGGAAAGAGATGCAAGCACAAATAAAAGAATTGCATAAGAATATTAATGCAACCATCATTTATGTAACGCATGATCAGGAAGAAGCAATGTATCTATCTGATCGAATCGTTTTACTTGATCAGGGAAAAATTATTCAATCTGGAACATGCAAGGAACTTTACTCATCCCCAAAAAATAGAATGGTTGCCAATTTTCTTGGTGAATGTAACTTCATTAAATTAGAAGACGGTAGAAATATCACCATTCGTCCTGAATCATTTGCAGTTTTAGATCGTAAAACAAGTGAAAACGGTATTGAAGTGACCATTAAAGATCTTGTTTTTCTTGGCAGTTACACGAAACTGATTGGTAGCTATAATCAGCAGGAGATTACAGCTACATTTCGCTCAAGTGATCTAAACCCAAATATTAGAAAGCTTGATAAAGTTCACCTTATCTTCAATAAAGAATGTTTAATTAATCTATAGATTTTCTAAAATCCTTAAAAGTAGAGCTAGAAAATAGAAAAACAAACATCTTGAAAAAAAACTCTAGTCGCTTAAAAAGGAGTGACTACGGAGCAACTCCTATTCCTGTTCCACTACGATTTCTTTGCCAGTTTCTAGCACCTAAGCAAGATCTAAATAAAGAACCGTTTACTCTAGTGGCACCAGTTCCAGAAACTGTTCCACCTTGTGTAAACACAAAAACATAGACAATTTCATCATCTCCTGCAGCTTCTTGGGCACATTCATAGCGATCTGTCTGTAGTTTTGAATAAGAACCTAGACCATCACCCATCCAATTATAAGTGGGAGGATGTTCTGGTTCAATTTCAAGAAACTCAGCACAGCCACTCAATAGAATTACTACTGATATTAGAATTAGATGTTTCATATTCATCTCCTTTTGAGCAAAGTATCAGAATAAAAGAACCTAATAAACTGGTATCCAATTATTTCTTTTATTTTCAATTAACTTGTTCCCATACCCATCATAGACTCAGCTTAACTCCATCTGATGGATCTATCAAAGCACGTGCTATGCTATTGATATTGGTTACAGGAGAAATAAGATGAATAAAATACTAATGCTAGCTATATTATTAATTGTAGGTACTGCTCAAGCTGAAATTGTTATCGTGGAATCAAGTCCAGTTGAAAGGGTAAATGAAAATACTCCGGTATCACTGGGCATTACAGTTGTTTGTATTGGTGGTCATATTTTTTTAAAAGACACAACCAGTTTAATACAAATGTATACAACAACAAAATTTTTTACAGAACCTTTTCCAGTGAAGTGTAAAAATTATAAAAAATAAAAGGAGAGATAAATGACTGTAAGCGTATTACTAGAGGGCGTATTAAAAGAAGGTTTAGTAGATGAATTTACTCAAATTTGTAAAGGTGCTTTTCAAGTCACCCGTGCATACGACGGTTGCCAGGGAATTAACTTAACTTTAAATGTTGAAAACCAAAACAATTTTGTATTGACTGAGGCTTGGGATTCCAAAGAGCATTATGAGAAATATCTTGCCTTTAGAACAGAAGATGGAACAGTTGATGCTATTACATCAATGTGTGCTGAAGGTCCAACTATTAGGATATTTGATATAACGGATGCTTAAATCAAGAGTAATAATCTTATTGGAGTTCATTTAATCTCAGCCTTCACAAGAGTTTGTTAGTTGTGTAGGCTTTGCTTATGAATAAAAGCATCTTCTCAATTAACAGTCTTTCCAAGTACAATGAACTGTTTCAGATCGTTGGTGTGATTGGTCTGATTGCTTCATTAATCTTCGTGGGTTTAGAGTTGAGACAATCACAAGAAATAGCCTTGATTGATCAACAACAAGAGAGAGTTCATCTTGTAGTTGGAATACAACAGAGATGGGCTGAGAATGGAATAGATTTTATTGATTGGTTAGAAAATGGTGTAAATAAGGAAAATAGAGAATTTGTTGTTTCTCTAAAAAATAGTTTTTGGAATATCTATGATCTCGATTACCAGTTATATCGGAAAGGGTATAGAGATGAAACTCAATTTCTTATAAAACTAAATAATGGAATGATACGAAATTTGAATGGGCGTAATAGAGAAGAATGTATAATCGCAAAAAGGATATGGGAACGAAGAAAGGCTGGAATACATCCGGATCTTAGAAAGTTGGTCGAAAACCTGCCCAACACATGTGAATCATTAATGAGTGAAGAAAATTAGGAAATGAATAAAAGTATTGAGCTCTTCATCAATCAAGAATATTGTTAATTTTTGCATTTAAATGGAACTCATTTAACAATTCATTAAGTAATTTTGGTTTTAAAGCGGCTAAGTTTCGACTTTCAAAGGGATCAGTATTAAGATCATAAAGCTCCCAATCTCCTTCGAGCTCTTTTAGAAGTTTCCATTGACCTCGCTGCATAAAATGTTTGCCCGAGGCCGATAGAATAATAGCTTCGTCATCCGAATGAATAGAAGAAACATTACCTCGAAGAACGCTAGCGAATGATTTGCCACGAAGGGATAAAATATCCCTACCATTAAGAAGTGGGGCTGGGTGATTAATCCCAGCCAATTCAAGTAAGCTAGGTAAAACATCCATATTATTAAGATAATGCCTATATATTGAGTTCGGATACTTAATTTCAGACCAGTTAGCAAATGCTGCCACGCGAACACCACCTTCGTATACAGTGCCTTTACTACCTCGAAACGGCGCATTAACCGCATCTGCCCAGCCTTGCCCCATGTTTGCCCAGGAGCTACCTTTTCCTATGTTTTCAGGGTTATTGTTAAATGATCGATTTTTGACATAGCTGGGCGGACCTCCGAATATTGGACCGCCTTGAGCGCCATTGTCATTAATTAAAAGAATTAAGGTATTCTCGAATTCATTAATACTCTTTAGGTAATCCAATAGACGACCGATCTCTTGATCGAGGTGACTGATCATAGCTGCATATATCTCTATAACTTTGAGTTGCAGTGCTTTTTCTTCGGCACTAAGACTATCCCAGGGTGGTGCATTAGATTTATATGTACTGACCTTAATACCTTCAGGCAAAACACCGAATTTTGTTGCCGAGATAAGGCGCTTTTCGCGTAATGTATCATAGCCTTCTTCATAATTATCTTGAGTTAAATATTCCATCCCAGGTGGCATATGTAAGGGCCAGTGTGGCGCTGTGGGTGCGAACAAGGCAAAAAATGGTTGCTTGCTTTTTTGGTCTTCTTTGAAGAAAGAAATTAGTTGATCCGTGAATAGTGTTGTCGAGTATATGGGATCTTTTGGCTCAGAAAATGCTTTCCCATTGTATGTATATCGTGACTCATGAAATATAGACTGGAAGTGCCCACCACCGCTTGGAATAAGGGCGAATGATTTACTAAAACCACGTTCGGTTGGGTCAATTAATTCTGTTCCGCTGAGACCCCATTTACCAGCAAGATAGGTACGATAACCCGATTTATCCAGGATTTCAGGAAGCGTAGCTATTCGATCAACAAGATGGCGTTCATAGTTTCGTTCGCCCCGGAAGCGCTCAATATCTCTTTGTGTTCCAAGACCAGCTTCATGATTACCAGTTCCAGAAATAAGCATAGCCCTAGATGGCGCACAACTTAGATGCCCATGGAAGTTAGTAAATCGAATTCCATTTAATGCAAGACTATCAAGATTTGGCGTTTTCATATCATATCCGCCGAATGCGCCTATATCTGTAAAACCCATATCATCAGTTATAATGACAAGAAAGTTAGGGCGTTCGATCGAATTGTTTTGAATTTTATTAGATTTGTCTAGGTTGCAAGTAGCTAGAGAAATTACTATCAAGATACTGCCTAACAATTTCACTATTGTAGAAACAAAACACATCACACTATTACAACAGATATAACTGTGATCGTACAATGCTGTTTCTAATGAATGTATCAAAGTAGTGGTATGTTTTGGAATCGCTAGTACTAAATGGATTGGGAATTTGCGCAAGTTAAAACAAGGTGAATCCTGAAAAAGGTTACAAGATTTTTTGCTTCCTAGAAGTAAACTCAATAAATAAGCCAAAGCATACTGCAACGGATATATAGTCCTGCCACCCCAAGTTGCTAATTTTATATAGCTTTATGATTATAAGGCTAAAGAATTAGCTAAAGAAAAATGGATGAAGAAACGACAGGAGAACTAAATGAAAGAAGTAATTAAAACATTTTATATAGTGACAATTTTATCTGTACTTTTAGGGATCAGTGGATTGTCTTCCGCCGCTCTTGCGGCAGATAACTCAAGTGATGATTTTACTTACGAATTTTATTATAAAGTGAAATGGGGCTATTTTGATGAATGGATGGAGTTGTATAAAAAGAATCACTACCCCGTATTACAACGATTACAGGAATTGGGTCGCATCGTTCATATGGAAGCAGCCTTTCCAATCGATCACGATGGCGAAGCCGACCGTTGGGATATTCGATTTACAATTGTCTATCCAGATGCCAAAACCGCGTATGAAGATTTCGATCGAGCCGCTATCCTAGAAGAATTGTACCCTGACCAGGAAACCTTTAGAAAGGAGGAGCAACGACGCTTCGAGTTGCTTCTTGAACACAAAGACATGATTATCTCATATGACGACCTTTCCAAATGGTAGGTAAAAAGAGGGTTCTGTAGATGAATTTACTCAAATTTGTAAACGTGTATTTCAAATCACCCGTGCATTCGATGGTTGTCAAGGAATTAACTTAGCCTTAAATGTTGAAAACCAACACCTAGCTTCACAAAGTTTGTTAGCTTGTGTAGGCTTTGCTTATGAATAAAAGTATCTTCTCGATTAACAGTCTTTCCAAATACAGTGAACTATTTCAGATAGTTGGTGTGATTGGTTTGATTGCTTCTTTGATCTTTGTAGGTATGGAGTTGAGGCAGTCTCAGCAAATTGCATTGGTTGAACAACAAGTAGAGAGAACAAAAGCATTTACTGATCTATATAATACTGCGACAAATAATAATTTAGCTTATCTTCATCCAGAAAATGACTATGATAAATACGAAGTATTTTTTTATAACTTCCAACATATGTTCTGGAATATTTCAGAGACTGATTATTTAAAATACAGATTAGGATTGATGGATGAAAATATTTGGCAATCCAGATACGCGATTATGAAGAGAATAAAATCACGTGAAGAATCAACAGATAGAAATTGTAAAATGTTGGAACGTGTATGGGAAGCCAAAACAAGACAGCTCGATAAAGAATTTGTAAAACTTATTGAAGACATCCCATCAAGAGACTGTACCTAACCAACACCTAGCCTTCACAGACGATGACAAGTTTGAATCTGAGTAACAGATATGCAGATAGGCATAGACCATATAGCTCTAAAGAGTTGTGAAGTTTTTGAGGTGAGAGCAGGTGCTATACTCAGAAGAAATTAAATTAATGAGTATTTGTATGATTACGTTTATTGCTGTAATGGTTTTTATAAATTTTATTCTTTTATGTCTTAATGAGTATGGTTCTCTAGATAGAGCAAAAAATACTATTACCATTATGCACAGACTCAAGTCTGAATCAGATGAAAAAACAGAAGAGTTGATTAATGATTTAAGAAGAGAAATAGAAGAGTTGCGATCTAGTTAACAATCCTAAATCTTCCTAAAAATGTAGAAGGACTAGATATATATGGGTAGTATCCGGTATGGCACTCTGCCTACCCACCTAGAAGCTTTGCCTTTCCCTGCAATAGAGAGCTGACTTGCGTCAGAAAAAAAGTAGGGCAACTAATGAGTGACTTGCAGATAAGATGAGTTGTATAATCACCGACCAGATAATTTTTGAAGTAGCGTTCAATAGATAATTATCGGGGAGAAATAGAGGGTATTTGCGATACAGCTCATAGGTAAGAAATAATCTATCAGGCTGAAACCCCTACAATTAGAGGTATGGAGAGCTGGCTGAGTGGTCGAAAGCGCTCCCCTGCTAAGGGAGTATGGGTTAATAGCCCATCGAGGGTTCGAATCCCTCGCTCTCCGCCACACTCTTGTATTAATTAAAAATAAATTTAAACCCAATCTAACTACCTCTACTTCACAAAACTCTGCAGGTTCTGTAGTCTTTAGTGATTATGAATAAGAAGCTAGTTATTTTTGCTCTCATTTTTGCAATAAGCGGAGTATCTATCTCTGCTGATTATGATACTGGTGGAAAAAATCCCGAAAATGATAATGTTATCTATTACTTTGGTTATGGCTCAAATCTTGATGAAGATTATATGCGACAGTGGACGCCGAGTTTAAAATTTGTTTCGCTTGCCAGATTACCAAATTTTGAGATCCAATTTAGGAAATACTCCACAGACTTAGAGGGTGGGATAAGCAGTATCATTGAAAAACCAGGTGGAATGGTTCAAGGCGTTATTTACACGATTGAAAAATCAGAGATGGAGGAATTGGATGTTTTGGAGGACGTTCCATTAGGAATATATAAACGTGAAACATTCAAAGTCATAACAGAAGATGGTATTTGGTATAATGCTGATTTGTATCGTGTTGTCACTCCTAAAGGTCCATTTATTCCATCTATTAAGTACCTGGGATACATGATAAAAGGCGCAAAAGCACAAGGTATAAATCAACCTTGGATTGATTACTTAGAAGCGTTACGCACAGAGATTATCCAAGCTAATTAACCAACACTTATAATTTTTTATGGACAAGGATTTGGTCCAGAACCCTGTAGTGTTTCCCTTAAATCTTGACTCGAATATGATAATGCAAATCTAGTGACCTCTTTGTATTGGCACATGCCATATATTGCTCGCATAGAGGTTAATTTAGCTTGCCATACATCTTCATCCATTAATCCCAGTTTATGTTGGAGGTGATCATTCTCATATATCATCCACACTCGATACATATAGGTCTCAGTGGTAGCACGATTATTCTTATCATCCATATCTATAGTTTGATTTAGAAAATCTAAAAAGCTTATGGGTGGATTGGCATCTGAAAATGTGCCAATTACTTCTGTAATTAAGGCCGCTCTTTGTTGTTGTTGAGCAGCTAGAGCAATTTGTTGAGATTGTCTCAGTTCCATCCCGACAAAAACAAGTGAGCCTATGATTCCGATTATACCAAGTAAGTTGGTTACTCCAGTAAATGAAATTGTTACAGGTAATTTTGTCATTGTATTCTCCTGAATCTAATTAATTATGCATAACGATTGATTATGAGATCAGCAGCTTTTTCAGCAATCATTATGGTTGGTGCGTTAGTATTGCCGCTGACTATTTGAGGCATGATTGACGCGTCCACAACCCTAAGGTTCTGAAGACCAATTACGCTTAATTCTGGATTAACAACTGCCATGTCATCGATACCCATTTTGCAAGTACCCACTGGATGATAAACAGTATCTGACTTATTTCTAATAGCTTTTTCTATTTCTTTATCACTGTGATCAGGAATTTTATCGATAGGATTTCGAGTATATTTAGATAGTGGCTCTTCATTTAAGATCGCTAGCATTTCTTTATATCCTTGTATCATTTTTTTCATGTCTTCATTCTTAGATAGAAAATTTGGATTAATTAAAGGCGGATCTAATGGATTGCTTGAATTCAAGGTTACCGTACCCACTGATTGAGGTCTTAATAGACATACATGGCAGCTTATACCGTGCCCCCAAAGTAAAGTTCTTGCATGATCAACTGTCATTGCTATACCAAAATGAATTTGCACATCTGGAGTGTCTTCCTCGAGCGAGGTTTTGATGAACCCACCTGCCTCTGCGACTGATGAGGCAAATTGACCTTTTCTGCCTATGATATATTTGAGAAATTCCAGAGGAAACTTGTATAAAAATGATTTTATTGAGAATCCAATGGCATCTAATGAATTATATTTATATGACTGAACGAAATCGATGTGGTCCTGGAGATTGTTTCCCACACCTGGAAGAACTTTTTCTATCTTTATGTTGTGTCTTTTTAGTTCGTTAGTTGGACCAATACCAGATCTGAGTAATATTTGTGGCGAGCCAAATGCTCCAGCGGAGAGAAGAGTCTCTTTTTTAGCATAAATGTTACATACACTGTTGCGTTTATCAAGATAGGTAACACCCAGTACTTTCTCATTTTTAATAATTAATTTATCGACAGTGACATCGGTTATTATGGTTAAATTGGATCTACTCTTTATTGGATCAAGATAAGCTTTAGCTGAACTCCAGCGCTTCCCTTTTTTCTGTGTTACCTGGTAGTAGCCTATACCTTCCTGATTTCTACCATTAAAGTCATGATTGTAGTTATGAATTTTTGAGCCTGCCTTGATGAAAGCTTCCGTAAGATCATTCTTATTTTGAATATTACTTACATTGAGAGGTCCGGTGTTACCATGAAATTTATCAAAATGAACTTCGTTTGCCTCTGCTTTTTTGAAATAAGGTAAAACATCATCATATGACCACCCTTTATTACCTAAGTTTAACCAATTATCATAGTCAGCCTTTTGACCTCTAACATAAAGCATGGCATTAATGGCGCTCGATCCTCCAAGCGTTTTACCTCTGGGTTGGAATCCTCTCCTATGTTCCTCGTTTTCTATATTGGTTTTATGTACATCTCCAATTGAATCGACGAGATAGGATGCTGCTTGCGGGAGAGCAACTTTTCCAAATGCGAGTTGTGGCTCTGTCTCATAACTCCAATTGTATTTACTATTTCGTCCGACAATAAAAGGAAATCCCATGGGTGTACTGATACGGATATCATTATTTTTGGCCCCTGCTTCGAGGAGACATACCCTATTGCTTGAAATTGCACTTAATCGATTTGCAAGTACGCATCCAGCTGAACCACCACCAACAATAATGAAGTCATAGTCGGCCATTGTATTGCCTTTTTTCAGTAATAAATAATATGCTATTAATTAACAATCTATATAATTCTCTTTGATTTCACAATCTTCAACAATTATGCCCACAGCCTGTCTAAAATCATAATCTTGGCTTAAATCAAAACCGTTCATGCCAGCGACTTTAGCATTGGCTATTGGAGTATATATTTTTACTGTGATTAGAATTAAGCAAACCATAATGATTGAAAGTATTGAGTTTTTCATATTTTCTCCTTTAATTTCTTATAAGTGCATTGTTGATTTCATGGGTAAGAAGCCAGATTCGATCTCGGCCCCAACTGGAAAAGACTTCATTTTGAGAAGCGTCGAGCAAACGAAAGCTCGGAACACCCCAGAGACCTGATTTGATAAGTTGTCGCCTATTATCTTCAATTGATTCTTGCCAATCAGGGTTATCTAGATGAAGTTTGGCTTGATGCCAGTCCAATGAAATATTCTCTATAGCTAATCTTAAGTTTTTTTCGCTATTCATATCTTTTCCTTTTGCCCAGGCAAGACGACAGAATTCCAAAAGATATTCGATTGATTTATTTTGAGCCAGCGCATAAGGATAAAGTGAATAACCTCTTAAAACTGCATTCCCAAGTGGATCATTAATTGTACCGAAGGGTATACTAATTCGGTTTGCTTCTCGGTTTGCGTCCATGACGATGTAAGCAACCTTATTTTTTGGTACAGCCAGACCTCTCATCACCATTGGCATTACTGGTCTTATAATCGTTTTAACAGGATAATTTTTCTCAAATTCAAGAATTTCAGGAAGTGCTAGATAGCTGTAAGGACTTCTAATGGAGATAAAAAACTCAACAGTTAGGGTTATTGGTTGAGTATATTCAATCTTTGAACAATTTTTTTTAAACCTAGAGATTGCTACTTTAGGATTCTTAGCTACTCCAAGGGTGCTTAATCTTTCCTCTAAGTAGGGCAAACGATCTATCCCCCAATACCATTCGCCAGCATAATAGAATGTGGCACTCAAGTAATGACCTAGTTGGCTTCTCAGTGAGGTACCTTTATTAATGATAGCCTCAGTCTCAATTTCTGATGCAAGTTTTTGATATTTTGAAGGATCAAATCGATTACCCCAGAGTTCCCGTCCAATTAGCACATAATCAATTAATAGATCATCAGAGACAACTAAAGCCCGCTGTGCTATGGATATTTGCTGAGCTGATGGGAATCTTACATTATCAGCAAACTCAACATCATGAAATGACGCAATCTTTTTTGCGTCTTTTAGAGAGAAGTTAGCTAACTCCTTTTTCTTTGGTGCAGCCTGATCATCAGGCGCAGCGACCAAATGAATATTAATAGTTACGCTATAATTATTTTTAAATTTTTCCAACAGTTGTGACACAAGAAAACTATAAGGATCATCTACCTGAAAAAAGAAGTGGATCTCGTGAGGTTGGTCAAGTAACTTTCTTTTTTGCTCATAAAAAAATCGTCTTGTATTGGCTAATCTTGAGCTAGTTAGGATTCTTGTAGCTAGAGGACTTATAATTTTTTTTAAACTCATTCTGTATATTAAGCATTAATATGATGGATTTGGAATATTAAAGATAAAATCTTAATTATTATTCATAGTATTCTTAGTGATCTCTCAATATAATTGTAATAACTTCGTTCATAAATGCGCCCGTAGCTCAGCTGGATAGAGTACCTGGCTACGAACCAGGCGGTCGGGAGTTCGAATCTCTCCGGGCGCGCCACATAATTACCCCCACTCATGTGGGGTTTTTATTTTCTCTTTAAGGCGATAGTATTATTCATAGGATATTGCTGAGGTCACTGAATTGAAATTAAAAAAACCATACGTTTTATTTTTGGGTGATGTTGAAGATGATTTGGCCGCTAAAGTTGCCCATGGTATAGCAGATTGGCGCCCGAACGACTGTGTTGGTCAAATTAAATTACCTGGTTGTAAAGCTTCAATTGCGCTTCCATTATTAACTCTTGAAGCCGCTATTGAAAGTGGCGCTAAAACTCTAATTGTAGGTGTGGCAAATCGTGGTGGAGGTATCTCTGAAAGTTGGCATGACACCTTAATAAAAGCAGCAAAACTGGGTTTGGATATCGCCTCAGGTTTACATCAATTACTTTCGAGTGTACCTAATTTATCAAATATGGCTGCTAGTAATAAGGTTACGTTATATGAAGCGAGAATTCCAAGCTGCCCAGATGTAATTGCCACAGCTGAACCTCGCGCTGGTAAACGTTTATTGACCGTAGGTACAGATTGCTCGGTTGGTAAAATGTATACAGCACTCGCAATTGAGAGAGGCTTGAAAGAAAGAGGGTTGTCTGCAGATTTTCGAGCTACTGGCCAAACAGGAATATTAATTAATGGCAGTGGTATTCCGATTGATGCTGTCACCGCTGATTTTATGAGTGGTGCTATTGAACAATTATGTCCAGCTAATGATGCTGAGCATTGGGATATAATTGAAGGTCAAGGATCATTATTCCATCCGTCTTTTGCTGGGGTCAGCCTTGGTTTGTTGCATGGCGCTCAACCTAGTAACTTAATCCTATGTCATGAACCAACTCGCAAGCATATGCGAGGATTACCCAATATGCCTTTGCCATCTATTAATGAGTGCATTGAAGCAAATTTAAGAGCTGCTGAGTTAGTTAATGCTGAGGTACGTGTTTCTGGGATTGCGATTAACTCAGTTACTTTAGATGAAAAAGAAACATCAAAAATAATCGATGAGCTTTCTCAAGAGTTCAACTTGCTGACGTTTGATCCAATGAAGCATGGTATTGATAATCTGCTTGAATCTATAATATAAGGTTAAGGTCAATGAGAACTTTATCAATAAAGCATGAATCTTGGCCCTTGAGAAAGATTTTTACCATCTCAAGGGGCTCAAAAATATCTGCAGATGTCATCTATCTAGAGATTCAAGAAGGGGATTATATTGGCAAAGGAGAAGCTGTTCCCTATAAACGTTATGGTGAATCTGTGGCTAGTGTTATCTCCCAAATTAAGGCAATCAGTAATGATCTCGAAAATGGTTTAGATCGTGAGGAGTTACAGGGCACTCTAGAACCCGGAGCGGCAAGAAATGCAATTGATTGTGCCTTATGGGATTTACAAGCGAAAATTGATAAGACACCACTTTATAACGAACTCAATATAAATCTCTCGAATGAAATAACTACTGCTATGACTTTGAGTATGGATAGCCCAGAGAAGATGGCAGCAGAGAGCTTTATCTATAAAACATATGACTTATTAAAATTAAAATTAGGAGCTAAAGATGTATTAGAGTCTATTCGTGCCGTTAGAGAGGCTGCCCCCTATCCAAAATTAATCATCGATGCTAATGAGGCGTGGACTCTAGAGCAAATCAAACTTTGGCAAGAGGAGCTCTTCTCTTTGAATGTTTCACTCATTGAACAACCATTGCCCGCTGGAAAAGATTCGTCTTTATCTAACTTTGAGCATATGGTGCCTATTTGTGCTGATGAGTCATGCCATACAACTGATGATATAGCTCGTTTAGCTGATATGTATGACTACATTAATATAAAGTTAGACAAAACAGGCGGACTGACTGAAGCATTGCGATTGAAAGAGCAAGCACATAGGCATGATTTAGGTCTTATGGTGGGTTGTATGGTAGCGACCTCTCTATCGATGGCGCCTGCATTATTATTAACTGAAAATACTGAATTTATCGATTTGGATGGACCTTTTTTATTGGATAAGGATAGGTCGCCTAGTTTAATGGTAGGACCAAATTCCCTTCGTTATAATTCAGATATGTGGGGCTAGTCATGCGGTTATTAATTTTTTCAATTATCTATCTGACGATCACTAGTTGTGCCTCTCAACTGAGTGAAGTTTCTTTACCGAAACCTTTTATTGATATCGGTAATTACATACCTGAAATAATCATTGATGCTAGATACGCATCAGCAAATAATTTCACAGGCAAGCCAGTGGATGGTTATTTTGCTAATAAATGCTTTTTAACAAAAGATACTGCGCTTGCCTTGAAAAGGGTTCAAGAGGCACTTCTTGAAAAGAGGATGATTTTAAAGGTTTTTGATTGTTATCGACCTCAGCGAGCTGTGGATCAGTTTATCGCTTGGACAAAGGACTTAACAGATCAAGAGACCAAATTGGAATATTATCCAAATATTGGAAAAGATAAATTATTGGGTCCATATATAGCCGCACAATCTGGCCATAGTAGAGGAAATACCATAGATTTGACTATTATGGTCTCTGATAATGGTGAATATTATGATTTAGATATGGGATCAAACTATGATCTATTTGATCCAAAGTCACATACCAAGACAGATCAGATTGACTCGCTACAGCAAAAAAATAGGCTTTTATTAAAAGATGCCATGGAGCAATTTAATTTCGTCAATTACGAATTGGAGTGGTGGCATTTCTCATATCAATCAGAGGTATCTTATCCATACTTTAATTTTCCAGTACAATAGATAATGAATTTATTTTTTACGTGCTATCTAAGTGGATATGGGTTAGCGTGTCATTAAATTAAACTATTTTGAATTACAGTAGGGGAAAAAAATGACCAGATCTCTCAATCTAATAATTGTAGTAATTACATTATTAACAGCTGGGTGTGCTTCAAACTCAGGAGAATATCCTTCGTCACGGACACCTTCATCAGCTCCTAGTTCACCAAATAAAGCCTTAAAGTGCAACGCAAATGAAGTACTTATATGTGAAACACGCTCACCTCATAGAGTGAGTGATGGAAGGTATGGTAGGAAAAACAATAAAAGTAAGAAGTGTTCATGTCAGCCCGAAACGGATCTTAGTAACATGATGCAAATTGATGTTTTAGGTGAAGGTTAATAAATATCATTTATAATTAAAATCTGTCTATTTTTCCTTTTTCTGATCAAAAAGGTGTATAACATTAAGTGGAGATCAGAATAAAGGTGAAAAATGAATACAGTAAAATTAGTTATTTTACTTGCAAGTTTAAACATATTTGGACACGTAAATGCTATTGAGCAAGCATTAGATGTTGTTAAAGTTGGTGCTAAAACTCCAGAGTCATCAGATAAATCAACTATAACTGTTGGAGAATTAACTGACTTATTGAAAATGACAGTAAAGGATCTTACAAAGCTTTTAATGGTGGCAGGTATCACCTCAACCGATGTAGATGATGTTATTGATGATGAAGAGAAAATTAAATTAGTAGAATTTTTAAGATCGGAGATCGCAAAACCTGAAGTTGATAATAGTGATTGCAAAAAAGGCGAAATGTTATTTTGTGAAACCGAAAGACGTGTAAGTGATCGCCGTTTTGGTCGAAATAAGTTAACTGATGATAAACGCTGCGCTTGTGGCCCAATGTTTGGTCGATTTTAATAATTAATATTAAATAATTACAATTTTTTAACCTAAAGATTTATTTTAAGTAGGGCAGAAAAATGAATAAAAAAAAGTTTTGGCTATGTGGAGTGGCCCTATTTTTGTTTGGCTGTGCTGGCTCTCTAGAGCAACCTGAGTATCCATCGGCAAAAATACCGTCAACAGCGCCTAACTCACCTCAGCAAGAAATAAAATGTAATGCGGGAGAAACTTTAGTTTGTTTAACTGAGAGAAGAGTTAGTGACCGCCGTTTTGGTCGAAAAAAAATGGCCGCTGGCTACTGTTCTTGTAATCCCGATCTGACTGGAAGATGGTAAGCTAGAACGAATTAAATAAAACAAATTATAAAGCATAGATTCTCATATGACTTTTCTAAAAAAATTAATAAACCTTGACGTAACTGCTCAGATTGCAATAGGTATCTTTGTTGCAGTTATTGTTTCTCTAGTTTCCCCAGCATGGGCTTCTTCACTAGCTTTGTTTGGAACCTTATTTGTCCAAAGTCTTAAAGCTGTTGCTCCAATTTTGGTTTTTTTCCTTGTGATAAGTGCGATAGCTAATCAACCACACGGGCAAGATGCAAAATTACGGCCAATATTATTCATGTACATCATTGGTACACTCTGTGCTGCTTTACTAGCAGTAATTATGAGCAAATTATTTCCCACAAATATCCAACTGGACGTAACTAATCTTGAGTTAACTGCTCCGCAAGGTATTGGAGAAGTATTAAATAATTTATTATTTAAATTGGTAGATAATCCGGTTAACGCCCTCATAACTGGAAATTTTATTGGTATTCTGGTCTGGGGAGTGGCGGTTGGTCTTGGCTTAAGACACTCCTCTGCCTCTACAAAACTGGGTTTCCAAGATTTATCTCATGCTATTACTCAGATTGTCAGGGTGATTATTAGATTGGCCCCGCTTGGTATTTTAGGTTTAGTGGCAGGAACTTTGGCCGAATTCGGTATTCAAGTACTAAGTCAATACGCTAAAATTCTTCTGGTCTTATTAAGCTCAATGTTGATCATGGCTTTATTTATTAATGCTTTAATTGTATGGATTAAAATCAGAAGCAACCCTTATAGTTTGATTTTTACTGCTTTAAGAGAAAGTGGCATAACAGCCTTTTTCACTCGAAGCTCAGCAGCAAATATCCCAGTTAATTTAAGTCTTTGTGAAAAGCTAGGTTTTCAGAAGAATATTTTTGCGGTGTCTATTCCACTTGGAGCTACCATTAACATGGGTGGAGCCGCAATTACTATTACTATTCTCACCCTCGCAGCTACAAATACACTTGGTATTAATGTTGATTTTTCAAGTGCATTACTTTTATGTGTAATTTCAGCACTCTCTGCTTGTGGTGCTTCAGGTGTAGCTGGTGGAAGTTTATTATTAATTCCATTAAGTTGCAGCCTATTTGGAATACCCGATGATATAGCAATGCAAGTTGTAGCAGTTGGTTTTGTTATCAGTGTTCTGCAGGATTCTGCAGAAACAGCTCTTAATAGTTCTACAGATGTCGTTTTTACCGGCGCTGTCAGTATGTCAGCTAAAGACGAATAGGATATTTGCGAGTAAGGTAATTACTGTAAGCATGACGCTGATAAAGTGAAGTAGTTTGAATTTTTTCGTTTCGTTGTTATCTTTTGCTGAATTCGTCACTGGAATAAGGAAATAGCAGATTGATGGCAGTATGGCATTGACGACTCCAACCGCAAATGTTTTGTTTAATCCTGGGTTGAGATACCCACCTACTAGGATAAAACTAAAACCTATAAAAGCCAGGAGTAAGAAGAATTTTGGAAAAATTGCACGGAGAAATATTTTCGTACTTTCTTCATCAAGGTGATTAAACACAGTGCGTGTAATGAAGCCAGTATGAAAAAGAATAATTCCAATAATCAGCCCTGATAATGTATTTAAATAATGCATTAGATAGTAGTCCTTATGCTGTAATGTTAATAAAATGATCTAAAATTACCTGGGCAACACAACCAGTTAGCTTTTTTCCTGTGTCTATATCAAGAAATTCATTTGGGCCATGGGCGTTAGAGTTTGGTCCAAGTAGACCTGTGACAAGAAATTGAGCCTTTGGGAATTTTTCTCCCAGCATTCCCATAAAAGGAATACTGCCACCTGTTCCCATATATAAAGAAGGCTTATTGAAGTAGTTTTCAGATGCTATTTGCATTGATTTTTCGAGCCAGGGTGCTGTTTCAGGAGCATTCCATCCCCCCATAGCTGATTCAATATTAAAATGTATTTGACAGTTCTCAGGTGGATTTTTTTCAAGTATATTTTTTATTTTTTTTGCAGCAGATTTAGGTTCTGTTGTAGGCGGTAATCTAAATGAAAGCTTTAGCTTTAACTCCGGTAGAGTGACATTTCCAGCAACTTTGTTTTGAGGTAATCCATCGGCCCCAGTGACACTTAGAGCTGGACGCCATGTGTTATTGAGCAATAATTCATAGGGGCTTTGATCTGATTTTTCAGGGCAATTTACCCATGGGTATTTTTTATAAACTGAATCTGCAAGCACCTCGGCAGCAATTTTTGCTTGTTGTTGTCTTTGTAGTGGGATGTCTTTGTGAAGCTCATCGATAAGAATATCGCCGGTGTCATGGTCCTCAATGCGACTTAATAAGCTTCTTATTATGCGAAAACTTGAAGGGACGATGCCACTGGCAGTTCCCGAGTGTACACCTTCGGTTAATACTTTAACATCAAGTGTACCTACTAAATTACCTCGCAATGAAGTAGTGCACCATAACTGATCATAATTACCACTCTCCGCATCAAGACATATAACCAATGAAGGGGTGCCGATTTTATCCTTAAGTGCATCGATGTAATAAGGCAAATCAAAACTACCACTTTCTTCACAACCTTCAATAAGAATAACGCAATGAGAATGCGGTAAGTCTTGTTCCTGGAGTATCCTTATTGAGGTGAGTGAGGCGAAAACAGCATACCCGTCGTCCGCGCCACCTCGACCATATAATCTATTCTCTTTAATGACAGGTTTCCATGGATCAAGACCTTTTTCCCATCCATCAAATTCTGGCTGCTTGTCATAATGACCATACAAAAGAATTTTATCGTTTGCTTGACCAGGTATATCAATAAATAATAGTGGTGTTCTGCCATCGAGTTTAATGATCTCAACCTGCATATCTTTGATAGGTTGTTTTTCGCACCAATCTTTAAGTAAGCCAATAGCCTCATCCATATGACCGTGATTTTCCCAATGAGGATCAAAAGTTGGTGATTTATTTGGAATCTTAATGTAATCACATAGCTTTGGAATTATTGAGTCATCCCAAATTTGGTTTATTGATTGTTGTGCATTCCTGATTTGCATATTCTAGATAAACTATCTGAAGGTTTTTATAAGTTCTGCGCACTGATTTTCACAGTTAGGACCCATAAGATGAACACCACTTATACCTGGCATTTGCATGAGTTTTTCAATTAATTCCTCACAAATCCTCTTGCCTTCATTAAGTGGATTTGCTGCCTGATCTAATCTTTCTATGATTGAGTCAGGAATTTTCACTCCATAAAGATTTTCTCTCATCCATGTGGCTTGCTTTGCAGATTTAAGTGGCCCTAAACCTATCAAGAAATTGGTACCTGATAATTTATTATCCATAATAAAATGAGAATATTTTTGACACAGCTCTAGGTCATAACAATATTGTGTTTGTACGAAATTCACCCCTAAATTTACTTTTTCTTTAAAAAATTTTGAGTGCTGATCTCTCACAAAATGATCATGAATACTGTCAGCACAACCAGAGATTAATTGCATGGGTTCTTTAATTTCTGCCCCATTAATTAATGTCCCGTTGGACATTCTCTTTAACAAATTGATGAGGTTCGTGCTATTCATTTCATTGACTGCTTTCGGTCCGTTTTCAGGAGGTTTATCTCCAGATAGGCATAAGATCTTATTAATACCCAGAGACAAAGCTCCAAGTATTTCAGATTCGAGTGCAATACTGTTTCTGTCTCTTCCAGTAATTTGAAGAATAACCTCTAGACCACTTTTTTGTATCTCTCCAGCTACTACTAAGCTGCTTAATTTAGGCTGACAATTCGGGGCATCAGTAATATTTATGGCATCGGCTACGCCGATTAGACTTTCAACTTTTAGGATATTTTCCTTCAAATTTGTGGATACAGCAGGTGTAGTTTCTGCGGTAAAGATGAAAGTCTGATCATTATTTTGAAAAAGACTGTTTGCCATTATTATCTAATCCTTATTTTATTAAATTAAAAAATATAAAACTGACTTGACAAGCTACTATATTAGTTAATATATTAATAATTAATATATTAACTAAAGTCAATATTTATGGCAATAGAAGAGTTCCAAACTTCTTTACCGATGATGCTCATCAGAGCATTAGATCATATAATGCCCAAATTTCGTACCATTTTTAAACAGTTTGGCATTACAGAACAACAAGCTAGAGTAGTGAGAATTTTATGGCAATATAAAAAAGTTTCATTTACAGAATTATCATCTTTAACGTTAATTTCTCCTCCAAGTCTAGTTGGTATCGTGGATCGAATGGCTGAAAATGATTTAGTAGTGAGAACGATCTCAGATATTGATCGACGCATAATTATTATTAGTTTAACTAACAAAGGTGAAGTATTAGAGTCACAAATCATACCAAAAGTTGAGGCTGTATATGATGAAATAGAATCATCGATGGGAACTAAAGATCTCAATGAGACGCTCGCTTTGCTTAGTAAATTATCTTCAATTCATGAACAAAAGGAAATTAAATAAATGGTAGCGAAATTAAGTGAGAATACATTAACCCTAGGTAAGGGTGTACGCTCAGGAGCTGAGTATCTAGCTGGCCTTAATGATGATAGAGATGTTTGGCTGGAAGGAAAAAAAGTATCCAATGTTGCCGAGCATCCTGGCTTGCGTCGTGGCGCTGAAACCTTGGCTGGTTTTATGGATAAACAGTCAGAGCAAAAATATAAAAAAATAGTAACCTTTGAAGAAGATAATCGAGATATAGCGATGTCCTATTTAATCCCAAAATCAAAAGAGGATGTGGTTAAACGTGGTGCTGCTTTTTACGAGTGGGCTACCTGGTCTAATGGTATTTTTGGCAGAACTCCTGATTATAAGAATGCATCTATCATGGCTTTCACCGCTGCCGCCAAGTTCCTTGAAGAAGGAAAGATTGAATTTGCAGAAAATATGCGCCGTTATTATCACTATGCTGCAACTAATGATAAAGTCTTAACGCATTCTCTTCTTAATCCAACAGTAAATTTTGCTGAAGCTAAGGCTGGACGATCCAGTGCGGATGTTACCTTGAAAGTGGTAAAAGAGAATGACGCGGGAATATTTGTTAGTGGTGCACGGCTTTTGGCAACATTGGGTCCACAAGCTGATGAAGTGGAAGTGTTCCCTTCTACCCTTTTAGATCGTCAGAAAGATGAGCACTTGGAGTATGCATTCGCTTTCATGGCGCCAGTTAATAGTCCGGGTTTGCGGATGATTTGTCGTGATAGTTATGATCATGGTAAATCTCATTATGATGCTCCATTATCCTCACGTTATGAAGAGATGGATGCGGTGGTCACTTTTAAAA
>Ga0315315_10000747_pt1 | contig 28531 bp, 45 predicted proteins | sample M140m3416metaG_FD_203699 | JGI IMG/M metagenome (GOLD analysis project Ga0315315, IMG submission 203699) | Ammonia-oxidizing marine archaeal communities from Monterey Bay, California, United States - M1 40m 3416 | ecosystem: Environmental > Aquatic > Marine > Intertidal zone | place: USA... | reverse complement strand
AATCTCATAAAAGAAGTAAACGAATTGTTCAGCTCTAGCTACGTCTAGAATACAGTTGTAACCCTTTGAGTATCAAGGGGTTACGCGGGGCGGGGGGCTGGCCCCCCGTAACTCGTTGAGTATCAGTGACTTATGACTTGGATTCTGTAAAAGACAAAAAGAAAACCCGCATTACTGCGGGCTTGTTATTTATTTGATTCTATTTGATCCTGCCTCTTATTATGTCACACTCTTACGACCTGCAACTTTCCCTCGGTCTCTTGTTTCTTACCCACCAACCATAGACCATCCCAATTCCTTGTTCTAGGTCTGCGATGATAATATCTATATACTTTCCCTGTATCTTTATTAACTAGCTTATACTTTCCTTTTATTGTTTTAACTGTCCCGCCTTTATCTTCAGGCTTGTAGCATCTCTCTGGTCTGGCCCCGACCTTCCGACACATACGTTTCCATACGAGGTCATGCCCATGTCCTGGGCCTGTAAGTGCGTGGGCGATCTCATGGAGAACAACATCTTTTGTTTCTTCTATTGTATTGATGTTGGCTAGTTTCTTAGTTATACCTATTTCTTTCCTGCGGTATCTGCATTGGCCGTATCGACGCACTGCCCTAGTATCCCATACAAATTTCCAATGAGCTATGCCCCACTTGTCCATCTCCTCCAGAGCAAACTCTTTTATTTTATGTAGTTTAATTAAGTCCATTTTCTTAGTGCTGTTATTAATAGTAGAATGGTTAAAACAAAAACTTCTATCACTGGTTGTTTAAATGGACGAGGTGAGCCATGATGTATGCGTGGAATTGATTGAGTGCGATTGCATGGGTCGATCTCTCATTCATGGCTTTACGGAAAGCTTCATCACCGCCGACATAATAATCTCTTGGGTGGAAATGCATACTCTGGAAGGCTTCGAGAAGTTCGTCGAGTCTATCAGCGACTTTCTCGTAATCACTTAAAAGACTTTGTTTGCCTGTGCCATTCATATGGACAGTCGGTAATGGATATTCTGGTGTTTCAGTCATGCCGTTACACTACCACCACCTACGGTGGTGGTCAACATTTAAATTAATAAAAAATACACGCACAAAACAAAACAGTTTATTACAGAAACACAAACCAACAAAACTTATTGTTTGATTGCGCCTAATCACTTATTTAGAATGTTTCGGTTGATCTGGCTAATCGCTTATTTAATAACGTGCGGTTGACCTGACGTTTATTTAAGGCAATCTCGGTCGATCCGCACTTTTTGTTTATTTAGATTATTTTGGTTGAACTGGGCGATCTGGGTGTGGCGGGATTCGAACCCGCACTTTACAGATTTTAAGTCTGTTGCCTCTGCCGTTGGGCTACACACCCTTGGTCTTATATCCTAACCATCAGACCAGTAATCGTCTATCTCTTCGTCTCTATGTGATGTCTTTTCCCCCTTACAGAAGGCAAGTAAAATGAATGAAAAGAATAGAATAATAGTCCCCCAAGGTGTTCCGTTGTCCATAAATTGTTTTAAATTATATTAAAAGGTATTTAATTAATTAAAAAGAGTAAGGAGTAAGCTATTCTGACTATATACAGGATTTCCTATGTCCATAGTATATTCTCTTATATATTCCCCTCTATGTATCTTATACTCTCTGTAGTTACAAACGAATGAAAAGAAAAGGGTTTTTGTAATTACAAACGGCGGTTGAATAAATCTATACTCTTGGCGTTGGAATACTTGCTATTGTATTCTACTAGTTCTTTTACTCTGTATATCTCTCCTAGTGTCTCTTTAGTCCTACGAGAATTGTCTACCTGACGTAGTGCTATAAGATCTGCTTCAGCAGATGACAGGACGTTTACAAGCTCTCTGATAAGCTCATCTGGAGATTTGTAATCACTCATTTAGTTTATCTTGTATGTAATCTCTGATCTCAATAAAGAAATCATCAGACAAATCCATCTGCTCACACAGGTCTTCTGGTATTGAAGCACAAGCTATTCTAGCCATCTCCAATATCTTTACATCGTATAGTTCTTCTACCATCATAGTTCTTTAATTAGTTTAGTGAAGGAACACATTAAACAATAAAGTATAATTACAGGGACGAATCCCAGACTCCACCATATCAACAAAATCTTAATCATTAATAAGGATCTTAATCTTGCCCCGATTCTTTTGGAGTGTTACTACATCACCTGCCTCTGCTTGATGCTTTAGTTTGGTAATAGAGATTCTCTTGTCTCCTCTGGTCTTAGCCTTATAGAATGTTACCTTTGCTTCTGTTCCATCAGGATACTTACCCGATACTAGATGCTTGGCTCCACTCTCTTCTTCTGAATAATCAAAAGAGAATTGTTTGGCTAGCTCACAAACTGATTTGTTTGCGTCAATTATACTCTTATTGAGCATAGTGTCTGTTATATTGATGGTTGCTTTCATGTTGTTGTTTCTATTGTTGTTTGCTAATAAAATTAATTCTTCCATGCATTTGTTGTTAAGCTCGCAGGTAACAGGATACTTGCATTTAGCTTGTTCTTTTAACCAGTCGTGATATGGCTTGTTGCTTATGTGATTACTGGGCATCTATTTCGTTTTGTCTCGAATCTGGTTGTTCGAAGTGAAGGGACTTGCACTTGGAGCAGTATTGTCTTTTTGTTTTTAGGTGGATATAATCTTCCTCACACTCACAGTCCCAATACTTTGGGTTGGTATAGAAATCGCCCCCCTCACACTTGTGTAACTCAACTTTTTCTCCTTTGTCGTTGTAAAACTCTTCTTTAGTCATTTGCTTCTTGTATGTCGAATGCCCAATCTTTTCCAAATTTCTGTGTCATTAGGTCGATTGCTTTGGGTAATTGCTCCTCTGTGAAGTAACCTTTCACGTTGCCGTCTTCTTCTCCACCTAGTATCTTAATCTTATAAAGTCTTTTCATTTATACTTTAAACTTCATCGTTCATCTCCCCCTGTATTAATTTAACAATTCGTGCGAATTCCTCACTGGCATCATTCTCTAGCCAATCTACATCTACATTTGTAGAGCAAATGTTTCTAATTCTTTCTATTAACTTTACCTCTTTCCCGACAAGATTAGGATATAACGCTTTCCTTTGGTTCACTGGAAAAAGTTTGCCTTCTTTCTCTGCCATCCTATCCATTTCTACTTCATTGTTGTGGCCAACCTGTTCACCTGTCGCCAAATATTCTTTTACAAACTGCGAGAATCTTTCTTTCGCTTTATCGTAATCATCAAAGATCTCTCCTTCGATATACTCACCACCGTTGGCGATATCATTATTAGAATCAACAATATCTTTTCTTACGTCTACATCAAATTGTCCCTCCTCTGATCCATTCCTCAAAAATACCTCATATTCTATATGTCCTATTACTTTTCTCTTCTCGGCCCAACCTTGCCACTCCAATACTTCTTGTTTTGTATATCCTTTGCTCATTTTAAATTCTTTTAAATTAATTAATAATATGTGTGTGAATGATCTTTTCGATCACTGTGTAATCATCCTCTTTCCCATCCCAATTCATACCAATCAAATCATTATCTTCGGTTAGCTCATCCTTCTCGAAGTAATAACTAATGACAGAATCTAAATCAACTAAATCTAAATCTTCGTCTCTGTCTGGATCAAAGGTTTTAATGTCCTCTGAAAATTGATCATTCCCCAACCAACAAACAGTTTTGTTTTGTCCTGCTTTGTCTACTACTGTAAATAATTTGCTCTTCTGCATTATATTTCTTCTAAAGCTTTCATTGCTTCATCCATTGTCTCCATTGGTTCGGATAATACCTCACCCTCATCGTCAACAATGAAAAGCGCAGTTGTCTGGTAATCTCTGCGTGCAATATAATATGTTTTTTCTTCGCTCATTTGCCGTTAATATACTTCTTATATTCTTCTTTGACAATAGGAATAACCATATAATCTACGATTCTTACTAAAGCCTCTTCTGTATTCTCACAATCAAGAATGTTCGATAAGCCACTGATGCCTAAAGCCGCATGGTGAGCTTCATGAATCAAAGTATCTAGTTGATCCTCTGGACTAAGACCTTTCCTAATACAAATAATCTTTTTATCAAAATCCATCTCTCCATAGTCATCCATCTCTTTGAATTCTATCTTGAACTTCATGCCTCCAACTGTTATTGTGGAGGGTAAACTATATGTTTTCTTTTTGGTCATTAACTTAATCTCTCTAATGCTTTAATTCCTTTACCTGTGATCTCTCTCTTACCATCTATCTTCATAAAACCATTCTTTAACAAGTGGACTTCTGCATCTTTCTGTATAGCTGTCCTAGACATTCCAGTGACTGCACAAATCATTTGCAAGGTGCAAGCTCCACGATCCTTGAGGATACGCATAACCTGTAGCTCGGTATGATTGATACCATAAGGCATGATGCCCAAGAGATCGCACAATTCTTTCCAGTCTTTTCTGCCGAAGTTAGATCTGTTATTAACTTCAGCGTAACAACTAATTTCTAAAGATCTTTTTATAGCAGACCGTGCATTACCTCTAACTGTTTCGGCAATGTCAACCATCACTCCATCATTAAATGTAATCCAGTCTAACTTCTTTGCAATGATGCCTCCCAACTGCTCTGAAGTATATGGTTCAAAGTCTAATTGGGTGAGGCGATCCTTAAAAGGAGGAAACAATTTGTCTAATTCCGTAGTCGCAAACAAGAAAGTCTGCCTTTGGAAGTCAAACAAGAAACTTGATTCACCAAATTCAAATCGTTTGGTCTTAGCTCCCTCGACATTGAAGATAGTCAGAAACGACATTTCTAAATCCTTCGGTAGTGCGTGTGCTTCGTCCAGTAGAATGGTAACATCTTTATCCAGAATCGCAGGAATAAAAACCTGTTCAAAGAACTGCTCTGCATTACGAATAGTAGAACAATTAATTTCAATCATGGGTTTACCTAGAGCTTTAGCAAATGCTTTTGCATACTCTGTCTTGCCTAACCCTTTTGCTCCATTGAAAAGAAGAAAAGGAAGTGTGCCAGTAGCTTGTTTGGCTTCTTTATAAAAGCCTAGTCTGGTTTTTAATGTGTCTTGTCCTATAAGACCCTCAAACATATCAGTAGTTTTGCTCATTACTCAAATGTATTGACAGAGAATTGGATTTTCTCCTCTGGCTCTGTCGCTTCTTGGATTGATTCTGTTTTAGTGGGAGAAGCATCGACTGTCAAGCCAATCTCTTCTAACCACCGCTTGGATACTACAATAGTCGCTTGCTGTCCCAACTGATCAGCCAGATCTTTTAGTTTGATTCTGGTAAATGAAGTTGAACCCGCAGGGCGACCTCTTTTCTTAGGTGTTTCGTTCATATGCCGTCTATTATATCCATTTAAAATATAGGCGCAAGCGTTTTTTTGAGTTTTTTTTAATTTAAATTCTTTTGTGTAATTAAATGTATGACCCTAATAGTAGTTTCTGAACTCACCACAAACGAAGGATTATATTTTAGGTATCTGACAAGCGTAGCCAAGCTTCATTATGGCATGGATGTCATCGTCGAAGCGCAGAAAGAACAAAGAGATTACTTCTATTCTCTATTAAAAGAAAAAGGTTTATACGATTTCGTGTCAGAAATCATTTCGCCAGAGATAAAAGAAGAAGGAATAAGATTAGATACGGAGATGAATTATCCGCTCACCGTAACGACAAAAAAGATTTGTGTTACTAATGTTTCGAATCTAATTACACAAATAAAATTGTTAGGTTACATTAAAAAAAGTATTTAATTAATTTTATTAACTTTTTATTTTTTTTAATTAATTTTTAATCGTTTATTTGGAAAAATATCATTCGATCTGGCACTTATTTGGTGCAAGATGATTCGATCTGGGGACTAAACCAAGAAGGGGTTTGCCTCTTACTCCACTTAGCGAAGTAAGCTTTCTCCCCGTTATAATAAGAACGGTAAGCTGTAACTGAACAATCGTTTTTGTATTGTTCGGGCATTGCTTGTGCAAATTTAGTCAATCCCTTGCGTGGTATATTTAGCTTATGATAATTAGATCCACACCATTGGATAGCATCAAGAGACTTATGCACCTTACCGTAACGTCTAGTATACTCTTGGCACATGGCATAAGCATGATCTATTAACCATTCGTAGTTCTCTACTGACTCTCTAGCCCATTTGGTGCAAGGGTGATTGTAGAACGCTCTCCTGTATGGAGCATCGCCATTGGGAAAGACAGCGCAAAGCATCTGTGCTGACTCTAAAATCATCTTAACAACGTGCTTATCGCACAATTGTTGTGCTGCGGTCTTGGGGTTGGCATCTACAACAAATATATTCATAGTTAACTTATAGAGTCTTTGACACAGTAATCAAGATAATCTTCTAGATCTTTAAATGTTTTTGATCTGAACTGAAAAACCTCTTCTAGTCTTTCTTTTTTATTTTTAATTGCCCAGTGAGCAATCTTAATCGGATGTTCTTCGCTCGCTAATTCTGCGATGGCTTCGATCTCTTTTCTAAAATACATTTAATGATTTCTCTTGCCGTCAAATACGCAAACAAAATATAAGAATCGGTTTAAGCTAGGATTAATTACTTTGTGAAAGACTCCATCTGGTATGAGAACGACATCTCCAGCTACAACATCGAAAGATTCTTCTCCTAGAATCATTTCTCCTTCGCCATCAATAAAATAATAAATTTCTTCCTGTCCTACATGGGAGTGTCCCCGTGTTTCTTTGTCAGGCTTAAGCAATGTGCTAGTTAATACAAGATTCTTTAATGTTTTATTATCCTTAAGAAGATAAGTTTTGTTATCTTTTATTACAGAGCCTCCTACATCATGTATTTTATACTTATTATTTGGCATTTTCTTGTTCGATCTGGGAGTAGTGTAAACCTTCATTCCCATTTTTACCTATAACATTCATACGCTTTTCTGCTGTGACCTCTTCTTCTCCAGTTGGAAGTTTCTTAGCTCTTTCATCCAAGAGCATTGCTTTAGCAAGGATGGCATAGTTTACAATATCATCGCAAGCGTCCTCCACTGTCTCATTTGGAACAGATAGTTCTTTGTCGTTAGTAAAGGAGCGGATTCTCTGCACCTTATCTATCACACGCAAGAGTAATCCCTGCACAGGATGGATGTCTAGAATTTTAGATGAATTAAAATTAGCAAATATATCTGTAGCTTTCTTGCCGCCAGTATAATCATTATTTTTCTTCAGCATGATGTCCCTACAGGATTTGCAGGTTTGATCATGTAGTTCAATTAGTTGTTTGCTCGTCATTTTCTGCTTCTTCTAAAAATTTATCTATTTCTTCTTCTGTTGGATAGCGCATCTCATCTTTCATTCCTTCTGGGATAACACCAAGCCAACAAATACTTTTTTCTTCTTCTTTCATAAATTAATTTCTGCGCCGAAACTCACCGTAATATTTTATTTCTGCTTCTCTACGGGCTTTTATTGCATCTTCTTTATTAGTAAAGTATCCTAGGTGGGTGAGTTTACCGTTGCTATTAATACAAATTTTGGCAGTCCATTTTTGACTTTTTGGATACCAATAGACTCCAGTTACACCAGAACTATTATTATTATATATCCTAGAGTTTTTCTTATTTTGTGAGATACTAGCTAATCTAAGATTTTCAATCCTGTTGTCTGCTTTATCATGATTTATATGATCTACCTGATTTTCTAAGGGGTCTGTACCATGATACATATAATAAACCAGTCTGTTAGTTTGCCACTTTTCACGTTTAAATATAAGGTGCCTATACCCACCACTATCTACTGTTCCTGCCTCTTGACTAACATTTACCTGATTACATGATTTCTTCCAAGTTAATATCCCTGTATCTGGATTATAATGTAAGAATTCTTTTAATTGTTTTAGTGGTGGTAATGGTTTATGTTTCATTTTTTAAGATATTCTATTGCTTTTTCTGGCTCTCTGCGCCGAAAGTCACCAAAATATTTTATCTCTCCTTCTTTACGAGCTTTTATTGCATCTTCTTTATTAATGAAATACCCTAAATGTTTTGTTTTCCCGTTAATCATAATTAATGCTTTCCACTTTTTAGGTTTTTTATCCCAACACACTCCTATTACACCGCTAGTATTATTACTAGGTAAATTAACACGATTTCTACCATTTTGAGATTTAGTCGCTAATCTTAAATTATTAATCTTGTTATTACTCTTGTCGCCATCTATATGGTCTACAAATTTTTCCAGTGGGTCTATACCATGATGCATATAATAAGCTAATCTATGCGCTCGATATTGGTGACCTTTAAATCTAATTTGTATATAATAATTCCATGAGTTCATTACCCCTGCTTCTTGACCGATAAGTCGGTCTTGCATTCTTCTATGTAGTTTTTTTATCCAAGTGAATATCCCTGTATCTGGATTATAATCTAAGAATTCTTTTAATTCTTCTAGCGGTGGCATTGGGTTAAATTTACGTGCCATTTTATTTCGGCTTCCTAGCTAAATGCGTAGAAGAAATACTATATTCTTCTGAATGCTGATTGCCTTTAGCTATTGAAGTAAAGGTAAAGCTATCTTGCGGTGCGGCAGGACCACCATACCCATACTCTTCGTCAACCATGTTCAGCATCTTTTCGAGTTGGTATTTAGTAAGGGTAACCTTCACTGGGATTTCTTTATTTTGTTTGTTATAAGTCACCACCAGTTCTTTATCAAAAGTAATTTTTTCTCTTTTAAAATACATTAAACTAGTAACAGTTATAATGCATACGGATATAAGTATATATTTCATTAGTCTACAAGCAGTTGGAATATTTCTTCGTCTGTATATTTGTCAGGATTATTAGAAGCGTCGATCAATAAATCTTGGTGGTTTAATAACTCCTGTCTAATTTGGCCATAAGTTTTGGAATCAAGAACTAATTCTCTTGTTTCCATATCATATACATACAAGTCTTCATGAAATCTGCTATACTCACTTAGATAATCTAAAACATCCTCTATAGTGGGCAAGACTTCTAATTGCTCATCATCGTATGAGTTCTGTATTCTAATTTCATATTTGAATGTGACCATCGCCACCTCTGGATCGTCGAAATCAATGGGGTGAACTTGCTCTTCTTTTATACTATATTTATCCTCTAATACAGATGAACGATTTTCAATAATTCCATCGATCATTTCATCATAATCTAATTCATCCTCGATAAAGAATAAAAAGATTTGGATGAATGCGTATATTAAAAACCCGCACAAAACACCACCCGCTAAAGATTTAATTAAAGTTTTTTTAGACATCTTTTACAAATTGACCATCAATCATTTTACCTTTTCTGTTTTTAATCTCATTGTATGCCTGTTGTAGACAAGCAACAGGATCGAACCCCGTCATTTTAGCGGCGATAATAATAGTAACCAACATATCACCAATACCATCAGCAATTTCTACATCGTCTTGATCTTTAACTGCTTGAATTGTTTCATCTAACTCTTCTTGAGTCTTGGCTAATTGAGCCAAAGAATCTCCTTTAGTAAAGATCCCTCTTTCTTCTGCCCATTTAAGGACATCTATATTTAGTTCTTCGAACGATTTCGATTTCATCGTGTTTATTATTTTTTGGTAAAAATCTTTAGTCCATCCATCATTATATGGACTCTCGGCTTCTATTTGGTATTTAAGTTTATCAAGCTTCATTTTAAATGGCGGTCGCAGATTTTATTACTACGACCGCCTTAATACTAGTCAGGCTGTTTACCTAGTCTGATCGAAGTCCATAGACCAAAAATAATCATCAATAAACCGACGACACCAATTAATAATGGATTGGTTAATGGTTTCCCTGTGAGTTCTTCCCCTGCCCCTAAAAGCATCGGAAAAACAATACAAAGCGCGTTAATAGTGGCTAGTGTTTTATTATTCATTTGTGTTTATGTGTTTAGTTAGTAGGGCTTAATTATTAAAGTAAACAATGCTATAACCAAACCAATTAAAATAGTTAGTATGATCGAGAGGGACTCATTACTAATTTTCATTTTGATTGCGGGCTTTCTTCTCTTCCATTCTTTCTATGTGTTTATCCCAAATAGATTCTTCACTTGGTTGTTTAAAATCTCCAAATTGATGATTTTCAGAGAGGCCAAAAAGCTTTTCCATTCTTTTAGTATGGGCTACTTGCACGCATTGCTTGTATATTTGCACAGGAAATGCAATAAGAGAATTAAAAAAAGTAGATAACCCCACAAATAATGCCAAAAGAACACCAACCGTTAGTCCTGCAAGCAAACTAAATATACCGTATCCTATTTTATAGTAATTAAATTTCATTTTTTATTAAATCATAGACCACTGTATAGTGGTCGGGTTTTATTCCTACAACATTGAACTCTGTATATTCAACGGCATCATCTAAACTCATACCCTCATTCTGAAAGTAGTCAACTATTTTTTGAAAGGAATAAACAAGATACCCTCTTTGATCTGTCCCGATCAAGCACCTATCTAAGCCATCAAACTTAATAGCTTCTTCACAAAGAGTCGAAGCGTCTATTTCCATAGTAAACTCATCAATAATACAAAAGCAAATAATAAAAACAACAAATAAATAAAAGATTCTAGTCGGGACATGTCGATTTTAGGGGAAGTGTTCGACATATATTACAGTCATGAGTCTATCCTCGACACATGTTCGTCAGGAAAATATTTTTTAAGTGATTCGATTCTCTCGTCTGCATCAACTAAAAGATCTAGGGCTTGTCTAGCATTTTTCCAGTAATCATCTGTGGAATGATCACCGATACCTGCGGGATGGTCAATAAGCAACTCAAGAGAAAGTCGGGCTTTCTTTCTGTCTGCGATTGCTTCAGATCGAAGCATTTCGTATAGCTGTTGTTTCATTTATTTTCTTCTTTTTTTCTTTGTTGTTCCTCGATAAAGCGGTCATGTGCAGAATTAATACCCATACACCGACAAATTAATAGGACAAACGCTATCCAGGCGGTGACAATAAATATCCATAATAGCATGGAGGGATTATACTTACAATTATAAGTGCGTCAAGAGAATTTTTCAAGATTTCAAAAAAAAGTGTAAATTCTAGTATGCCGAACGACTTATTGAGTGAAATACATTCTAGCACGGGAATACAATCTGGTGATTGGGCGACTTTTCGGGCCGAGGTAACTGGCATGTATTTGCTTAGTGGGCAAGGGACAGGAAACTTAGGAGGTGGATGGGATGCTCAACACCTTATTAGAGAATATAACCGAAATGTTTTTAACCTTGAATCATCTTGGACGGGAAGCGCTCCAGCGACAACAGGATTATTAATTAGACCCTTTGATGGGGGTTTTAGTTATTTAGGAACAGGCAACTTCACAGCTTACCCTTAAACACTCTCAATAGGAAGTTCATATTCCTGATAGGGTAAAATCCAATGCTCGCACTCGCCCACAAATACATCTTGAAGGGTCACCATAGACATTAAATCTTTTCTTCCTTTGCGTCTATAACCTTTATACAGACACTCATTTACTCGTGTAACTGTATCTCTTAAATCACATTTTTCTTTTGCTAGGTTGTACAGGTCGGAGTTTTTAACGTGCAAGAAGAAAGCTCCCACATCAAATGCTATCCATACAGGAGTGCCGCTTTCATTACACCATCCAGTTTTCCCCCCCACATTTAAAAACTCTAAAAGTATTTTACCTTCCCTCGTAGAGTTTTTTAACCCTTTTAAATCAACAGTCTCTCCCTCTACTACAAAATCTACATGTCCGATATCTTGAGTTTTACCTGTTTTCTTAATAGATAAACCTGCTGATAAACAAGAATGCTGATACCTTTTAACAGACTCATCCATTAGCTTCTTGGTGTGAGCCACATGACTTAAACCTGATAAACCTTTTGCTTTATTAGAAATCATAAGATGTATTGTAGCTCGGAATTAATTTTAAGCAACAAGTATACAGCAAAACCCCCTATCCCAAGGGAAGGGGGTGTCTAGAGATTAATGTAAAAACAATCCGTAGACTATTTCTGCTTGGCTTTCCCGACATTCAATGCGGCCCAATCGATAAATTTATAAATTTTCGACCACACAGATCCCTCTTCAGGGGTAGGGGTAGCAGCAGCTACAGCGGAAGCTAAAGCAATCGCGGCTGTAACAACTCCAAACCAAGGGTTATCTTGAACTAGTTGAAGAATAGTATCCATACTGTTATTTACACCTAATCAGGATGAACTATGTAACTTTTATCTCTGATTCTTCTCCAAAACTGCCTTTCTGCCCATTCATTATGAAATTTTTCTGCATTAGCTTTTTTCCATCTTTCATGAGAATCTTCGGTAATTTTTATAGCCACACCCTTGGACTTCCAATCTCCCACTTTAGTGTCAGAATCTCTGTCGATTTTATATATTTTAAAAAACTGCCGATATATCTTTAGGTGAGCAGACTCAATATCATGAACTGTTTTGTATTTTTCTATAGGAGACCAATGAGGAACTGCGATTACTTTATTATCAATTTCTCCTCCGTCCACAAACCCCAAAACCCCAAGGATACGACAAGAGACTAGGCTACCTCTTTCGATGGGGTCATGGTTAAAAACCAAAACATCAAGCGGATCATTATCTAATGCAATCGTTTGTGGAATAAACCCGTAATTGATTGGGTATTGGAGAGAAGAAACAAGACATCTATCTAATTTAAATATATTTAAATTCTCATCATATTCGTATTTAGTGTTGGTCCCTTTTGGGATCTCCACTATACAATTAACATGCTCGTAACCGTCCGATGTTATCGGAATATCATTTACTAAATTCATTTAGATCTTTGTTTTCAATTTCCCAGTTATCTGCTCTTAATGGGAAAGGCTCTCTCCCTCTCATCCTGACAGTGCCTTTTGGATAAAAAGAAGCCCTGTTTTTAAATTCTTCTTTGGTGACCCATCCACAAATAGATAAGTTTTTCTTTTTGGTATTTAACGAAGTGAAAATATAAGCTTCAGACTCGTGCTTTAATTGAATATCAAAAACATTATTTATATAAAAAGGTTTAGGATCTACAGTTCTATTCATTGATTTTATATCAGTGCGTAGGTCGTTATACATTATATCGTAGCCCCCATCAAAACCTTTAGGCTCAATTAATTTATGACCTAAATATTGCCTTACCATGTTTTCAGAAAGAATACCTATAAATTGTTCTTTAGGACTACCATCATCCTTACCTCTTTGCCCAAAATTGTTTTCGTCTACTAATTTTTTACTGTAATTATATATTTCTTTTCTGATAGGTAATGTAGTCATATTTTTTATACATTTAAAAGAACATATGTAGGTGCGATTTCAGCAATTTCCTCACACACACTTTCTATTTCTCTTCTTTCCATTTTTTCGGTTAACTGTTTAAGCTTTGTAACTTCCCAACAAAACTTTTGATATTGATGGCTCTGGACAATCTTCTCTTGAGTGTTGTTATCATAAACAAAAGAATCGAACACCTCATACCTTGTAGGGTCGATACATTTTTCAATAGGATCAAAAACAGAGTTTCCAACAACAAAATTAAAGATGTCGTTACTATTAACTTTGATGTCGATTTTATCCATCAAAGTATTATATATAGCGAATACTATATGTCTACTAAACTATTCTTATTCTGCTTCTTATTTTAGAAACATGACGCTTTTTCTCTAAGACAGAACCGCCTTCTCTACTTCCCGCTCCATTCGTATTTCCCTCTATAGTAACAACATAGCCACTAGAATCAATATCTTTAACCGCTAAACCTATATGAGAAAAAGAAAAAATAACAATGTCGCCAGCCTTGATATCTTCATTAGTGGGCTTGCGAAGCTCTACGCCTTTGCCAGACTGTTGTTTAGCCCAGTTTTCGAAATCCCACGCCCCAGCCGTTCTCGGCCTCTTAAAAAGAATATCTTCTCCATTTATTGCCTCTCTCACTAACCAACAAATAAAAGCGGCGCACCAAGGCCAGCCTTTATCTGCATCTAGCCAAGTTGCGGCTTTGTACTCATCTACTCTAGGGCCACAATTACTGCCATCTACTTCGGAAACCCCTATTTCTTCCCGAGCTAACTGAATCATTTTCTCTGGGATACTACCCGTTTTAACCGAAGGCTCTTTGGTTGATAGCTGGGCTAAGATAGCATTCCAAGTAACAGGGCCATCCGCTCCATCAGCAGAAACCCCGAGAAGTTTCTGAACAGCTTTTACAACTTCTTTTTTACCTTTAAAATTCATTACGCGCACCTTCTACTAAACCCAGCACACACAGACATGACAAAACATAAAACAATAGTTAATATCATAAAGTCTCTGTAACTGCTTATTTTATCATTTAAAATTTCAGACTGGGCTTCATTATAATACATTTTAGTATCCATAATATTGTTAATAGCATCAATAGTTGGATCAGTCATTTCATACATCAAAGGTACTGAAGCTTTAATTTTGTTTACCTCTCCAGCTTTCCCCCACTCAATAAGTTTATCCACATAAAGAGTTATTTTTTCTTCTTGCTCAAAAACAAATTCAGAAAATTCTATTTCATCAGAAGTAATATCTTTTTTATACGCTTCTAAATACTCGTTTTTATAAACCCTCTCTTCTTCTAGTATATCTACCATCTCCAGAGGAGTAATAACTCCATGTGAAGTTTTAACTACAGAGTTAACAATAATAACTCCATACCAATCAAAACACATGCCGATCTCCATGATGGACGACTCTGATTGTCGAGCGTTTTCTTTTAATGTGGAATCGATATCCTCTGTGAGTATCAAACCTTTCCACGCGAAAGCGAAACAAATCGCTGCTAAACAATAAACAATAAACTTAGGTCTCATCTTTTAATAAACTTTTCTGGGTTTTTAGCGAATCTTTCTCCGAGCCGCACAATACCACTAATTACTTCTGGACTAATTACACCAATAATACCATAAGTGATTGCTTTTGTAAGCGAAGAGACATCTGTTTGTTCTAATACAAACCAAGCAATGCCCGCAGCTATAGCTGCTGTAATTACTCTTTTGAACTGTTGTTTTAATGAGAGTTCGTTGTTCCCTGACAAAAGTCTAGCAAACATGGCAGCAGCACCAACCAAAGGTACTAACCATCCCCCATTTAAAAACTCTTTTAAAATAGACTTTTCAGGTTCCATGTTTAATTAATTACACCAGATATAAAAAAAGCCCCCCTTTCGGGAGGCTTTAATTACAATTTTTTTAAATTACGGTTAGAATTTGTAGTTAAACCCTACCCCGAAATTCCAATCGTGGTCGAGACTATAAGGAGAATTATCTACATCATTATGATTGTAAGAAACTTTAGCTCCCGCTGAAAGACCGTTTCCGAAATCATAGTCAACAGTAGCGCCAGCTTCTAGAGCATTGTAGGAATCTGCAAGGTTAGATGTGATAAATGGACTAACAGTCAGGTTCTCCACTGGGGTCTCAAAAGCGCGAGAAAGAGTAAGCTCTACTCCATAAGAAGCGCTAGAACCAAGCTCATGCCAAACGCTAGCTGTTAAATCAGCAAGCTCATGAGAATAAGTGAGTCCAAGACCGACTTCTTCCCAACCTCCAAAAGCAGATTCAATCTTTTGGAAATAAATTTCCGCTTGCAAAGGTTGACCTAAAATGCTTACAGGCTTTCCCCAAGAGACGGAAATATCTGCATCAGTGTCATCATCTGTTTCATACAGATCTACACCTACAGACAATGCGCCTCCAGCGGCAGGAGCGCCGAGAAGTAGAGAATAACCAAAAGCTTCATCTCTTACGGCTAAACCTCCACTGGTTGAAAAATCGCTATAAGAAACTCCAGCCTCTACAGAAATATTATCTGCAAGAGTTGTAGCTTCAGAACCTGCGATGCTAAAAGCAACGCCCAATACGGTCATAAGACCAACTAGTAGTGTTTTCATATTTTTCTATTATTACAGTTTTGTAATGATTATCAAGTAAAATTTACACTAAAAATCATTTTCCCGAGTAAATTTCTCTTTCTAAGCGTCTATATCTAGCATCTGAATGCCAGACTTCATCAGTTTGAGGGCTATAAATACCGTCTTTAGTCTGAATCAGAGTCCCCTTCGTCACTCTTAGAGTAGAAGGTTGATAGATGTTTAAATTGTTTACGTTCAGAGTCGAGTCGCTGGCGCAGGAGGTCAGCCCTATCAGCGTCCCCACTAGCGCCACTTTGCCTAAGTTTTTCAATTTCATTTATAAGTTTGTCCTCTCTTTCGTTATGTTCTCTATGAATATCATAGTAGAATTTGTTATTTTTAATATTTAAAAATAATTCTAGTGATTTTAAAACAGATTTAATTATCGAAAGCATTAGCTTTTAGCTTTCTTATTGAAGTCAAATATTGACTCTTCAGGGCCATCTACATCATCATAGACCTCTGTTACTCGACCTCGAATTGTTTTAGCGCAATCAATAGCCCACTTGCGAGATCCCTCTAACTTCGCGCTATACCCATGATGATAGTCGCCCTTCTTTGTATATACCCTGTAAAGGATAGGTTTTGATTTCATTCGTTTGGTATGAATTGTAAAGAGATGTTGCCTACATTGTTCTCATTATCAGAGAGAAGTCCATTCAGTAAAACCGCTTCAGACATGAAGTCAACCCCTTTTTCATCTAAAAAGTAAGTTTTTTCTCCATCATTGAATTCCCTCATTAAACCGTGAGGATGTATTTGTGTTGTGCATAAGAGAAGTTCTTTCCCCATGAGGTGTTCTGTTGTTTTATTTGCTCCTACTACTTTAAATTTAACGGTCATGATATTTTTATTACACCAAACTACAGTATTGTTATCGTCGTTAAAAATAATAGCGCTTTTGTCATACTTTTCAATCCATTTTTTGTAAGGTTTGACTTTAAAAGTTCGCCGAATTTCGCTTTTTAAATAATTTTTATTACAATCTTGTAAGGCTTTGTTAAATATTTCGTGAGTTGCCTGTATTAGTTTAGAACTTCTTACACTTCGCCAAATACCGAAGATAAAAGCTACATCCAAACACTTTTCCTCTTCTTTAATGAAACAAAAGCCTATAAGTGTATTGTTTTCTTGGGCTTTATAGACTCTATAAGAACAAAATTCTGTAAAAATATCTTTTATTTTATTGTCTCTTATGGATTTAGATTTGATGGAACAGAAATCATAAGGTTTAGATTTAACACAAAATTCATAAAAATGTGGCCACACTTCCGCTCTCTCTTTTACCTGTGTAATTTTCACTTCTTTTTTATATTATATACTAATGAAGTGTAATTTAAAATATGGCGGCAGAAGGAAAAAACAAAGTAGCGAGTAGTCTTTTAGATCTACAACCTACATCTGTACTAGAGTTATTTAGGGTTTTCCCTGATAGAATCAACAAACCTACTTTATTTTTAGGTTTTCACGGAGGAAGTGTTTATGAAAAATCTATAGTATGGCAGGGTGTTGAATATTTGCCTTTAGCTATAGAATCAGAAGGTTTTGATATATTAGCTGATGGTAAATTAGCTAGACCTAAAATAAGAGTAGCTAATAAAAATAATATAATTACAAATTTCCTACAAAATTACAAAGATTTTAAAAACGCTAAAATAATCAGGAAAAGGGTATCTGTAAAATTCATTGATGACGTAAACTTTGAAGGTGGAAATCCATTCGGGACACCAGATCCAAAAGCAGAATTAACAGATGAGACTTGGTTGATGGGTCGTAAAACCCAAGAATCAAAAATATTTGTTGAGTTTGAGTTAAACTCACCGCTAGACTTGGAAAATTTCACAGTCAATAACAGGAGTATAGTTTCTAAATTTTGTTATTGGCAATACAGAGGAGAAGGCTGCCGATATGCAGGATTACCTATCGAAAGAGATGATGGCGAAAATTTTCTTGATCCAACTGGAGGCCCAGTTGTCCCTAATTATAAAAAACCTGCGAACTCTCCAGTTTCTTTTTTTAATGACCCTTCTGCCTTATGGAGTGCGGGGAGAGAATATGTGAAAGGTGATGTGGTTATACAAGAAAGCCCCACTATCATTCTACCTGCGACCCCCAATCAAGTAGGAAGTCCTCTTAAAACTGCTTTTGTTTGTGTAGCTGACAATAGCGGTCAATCCCCAGATGGAAACCCAAGCTATTGGCAAAAAGATGGATGCACTAAAAAATTGTCAGCTTGCCGTAAAAGATTTAATGATGTTGATTTGGTAAGTTTTGTAGCAGGGCAAAACATACAAAGCGGATTTAGCGGAGTGTTAATATCAGGTATGAAAAGCGAGGATGATGATATCCCAACTCATACAGGTTTATTTCATTCAACTGTGCAGGGGCTTACAGGTCATTTCACTGGTCAGTGGACAATTATGGGTTGGGTTAATATAAATGACAACAGTCCTGTGGGAGCTGGAGTTTTTAGCACTTCCGCTAAAGATGATGGTAGTTGGCCTAACTCAAGATTTTTAAATATTAACTCGGCTACCACATCTAATGGAAGAAATGCTAGAGGCAGCAACACAAACAATATATCTGCTGGTTATGTAGGCTACCTTTTAGACCGTACTGATGACGATAGCTCCAAAAACGCCTATAGGAAGGTAAATTTACACGCTAAACAAAATGGAGGCGATTCAAGAGAATGGGTTCAATATATTATAACAAACAGTACGGATACTGCAAATTTTATTAACGGACAAGGTGACAATCAAGACACTCTTATAAAATTCTATGTCAATGGAGTTAGTCAATCAGCTAGTAATGAATCTACTCGTGGGACAAATTTATTAGCAACAAACCAAGGCAACTTTGCTAGTTTAAGCGAGAGGGAAGCTATGACTTGGGATGGTGGAAAAAAAGCTCTGCCTCAAACTTTTATGTTGGGCGCAGTAGAATATTACCAAGGAACACTAGGTTATGAAAACCCAAACGCTGCTTATACAACTTCTATGAATGGTTGTATCGGGCCTTGGGCAGTTTGGAATAGAGTTATTAATGAAGAAGAGATAAATTTCTTATATAAAAGAATAAGAACCCCGAACCAAACAAGTAACTCTCTTGATTATGCGCCTCGGGATTATTACGAATGTAGTGGAAATTTTGAATCAATTACAGGTGAGGGACTTGTAGCTTGGTGGGATGCAAGCACAGGTATTGTCGCTGGAAGCACTCTTGGTATGCTGGATATTCATACTGCGGGGCCGTATCATTTGACAGGTAGCGGAGAATTCCAAGGTATTCAGGAAACTTATCAAGAAGCTCCCGAGACCCTTTTAGAAAACCCTACCCCCGAACACCCAAGATTCGGTGGATTCCCAGGAACTGATGGATTTAGCTATGGCAGAAACGCACAAGTGTAAAGGGGAGGTTTCGGCTCTTCATAAGATAAAAGAAATAGCTCATAAGCATTTCACAAAGGAGATATGTGGGTTTTTAGGCTATGATCATAAAAACAAAGAATTTATTATTCAGTTAGAAGATAATGCATCCGATGACCCTAGATCATATTTTTTAATTAACCCTTTAAGTTATCTTCTGTTTAAAGATTCTTACGATATGGTGGCAGTTTTCCATAGCCATATACTAGGAGACGAGACTGAATCAGAATTTGATGTTAAAATGTCTGACAATTGCTGCCAACCTTTTTTGATTTATAGCTTAAATACAAAAAAAATAAATATTTATACGCCCAAAACCATAGAAGCGGATGTAAATATACTAGAAAGGATTAAGGCTGTAAAATGACTCTAGTAAAAATACATGGAATTCTGGCACGGGAATATGGAAGCTCTTTTAAATTTAGCTTACCAAACCCAAAAAATGTATTAGAAGCTATAGATTGTAATAAAAGCGGATTTGTTAAAAGATTAGTAGAATTACAAAAACAAGGATTCTGTTATGATATTATCATTAATAAAAAAAGAGTCACTCAAGAAGAGCATATTTCTGGAGTTAGAAGCCCCGAAACAATAGACTTGGTTCCCGCTATAGCTGGATCTGGACCTGCATTTTTCCTACCGCTAGTAGGAGGAAGTGCTTTATTAGCTAATATAGCTAGCGCTTTATTTTTTGCTGTTATTTCATACGCTCTAACCCCAAAACCTGAAGTCGAAGCTTTGGAGATTGAAGCTAATGCTTCTAAATCGTCATTAATATTCACAAACACAGTCAACGTAGCCAGTCAAGGCTCTCCAGTTCCTATTGGATATGGCCGATTGAAAGTAGGCTCTCAAGTAATCCAAGCCACAATCAAATCATTCCCTCAACATCAATCTCCACAGAAAGCGGTAGCAGGTAAGGTATCAAACCCTGTTTTCATTGGTAATAGAGTAGACCCGACCTAATGAAGCATCTATTAAAAAAGATTAGTATCGCTGGGGGCGGTGGCAGTAAAAAACCAAAACCTCCTATTTATAAACCTCCTGTTATGGGAGAGTTGCAATATGGAGCATCTTATAGCTACGCAGAAACATTAGATTTAATTAGTGATGGCCCAATCGAAGGTTTGGTAAACGCTAACGGAGAAACTGTAGACGGTTTACAAATGCTACAAGGTATTTATTTAGATGATACTGCGGTGGCTGTCACTACAGATTCCCCTAGAGAACTAGATCAATTAACTACTTTAGAAGCTGAAACTATAGAAACTCTTAACATGGAGTTGGATGGCACTAAAGGAGTGGCGTTTTGTAGTGAATTTTTCCAAGAAGTAAAAGAATCTGTAAAGCGAAGTTCAGACGGAAAAATAACGACTTTAAACTCTAGCACTGCTGGCGGTCCAGATAATGACGAAGGTTCCTCAAGCGTGGATGTGGCTATGGTTTTTATAAGAGAAACTACAAATATTCATGTCCGAGGGGAAAATAATAGGGGTGAACCACATGGACATGCAAACCCTACAACCCCTTTAGTTCCAGCGCAAGAATCAGACTTCGGTTTATACATAAGGGGATTTATCAAATATAGAGGGGCTGCTGGAGCACAAACATTCCAATGGTATTTAAATGGTGAAAACCAAACTGGTTATAGCGATTCTAATGCAGCATTTAGAGATGATAGTAGAGCTAACGGAACATTAGGCAGTCTTTTATGGGCAGATACAACTCTAGCTTCATCTAAATTCGTCTTTTCTTTCCAACCTGATTTAGATTTTACGATCAGGCTTGGTGGGTGGCTCACGGAACAGAGAAAAATCTTTGATCAAAACGAACAAAAAATAAATGAAGTAGCGTTCCCAGAACTCAATACTATTTATGGCTTATACGCTAATAACAATCAGTTCGGTGGTAACATAGTCCAGAAAGATTTAGCTTTAAGAGCTTTAAAACGCCTTGGTTTCAGCATGGGTAATTCTAATGCATCAAATTTACTCAAAAATTATTTAAACCCAGAAGAATACGGAGGGGTTATTATAGTAAAAGTAGAAGATTCAAATAGTAATTTAAATAAATCTATTGTAGATGGAAATGATTTATTCAATATGACCACTTTCCCCGTTGGATCTCAAAGCGGATTCAACTTAATTGCGGTCATGGAAAACGCTGGGATGAGAGTTACTGATGTAACATGCCCAGAGATAGATTCAGATGGCACTTTAACTGGAGTCATGCATGGCTTTTTGATTTTTGAGTTTCCAATTCTAAATGATCCTACCGAAACCTTTGTTAGAACTGACAGAGGAAACGACTTCCCTTATGGAAACGCTTACACTTACACAATCCCTAGAGCAGTCATAAGCGCTTTAAGCGATTTAAATTCTTTTAAATACGCTAAAACTCTTGAGATAACTGATAGTCTCATATCAGAAAACGCGACCATTAATAATTTTAATCCCACTAATTTAAAATATAATTACAGTAATGTATTAGCAGAATTAAAAAAAGGAACAGAATCACAAGATCCATTTAAGTTTTTCAACAAAGTCTTTATAGATCACATGTATGACAGAGAGTTGTTCGGACCTTTCGGCACAGCTAAAGCTGACGGTAACCCTAATACAATAGGCGCTCAAAGCAATGCTCCACAAAGGATTGCGGCTAACTCATTAATGTTAACAAGAGACAGTGTTTTAAGCGAAACCGCGACAAATTATAATACAGATTTAATAGAAAGCTTGCCTTTGAATGAGGGTAGCGATGATCAAAGAAAAGATGCTCGCGCAATCACAAGAAATTATTCAGATTGGGGAGAAAACTCTTTAGCGGCATTTGACGAAAGAGCTATTCCTGTCGTTCATACTATTTACAACCCTAATGTAGATCAAGTATTTATAACCTTAGATATAACAGAGTTAAAAGATACTTTAATAAAAGATGTAGATGAAGTCAGAGCAGGAAGAGGTGAAGGTAATAAAGACCTTTCTATAGGAACCACCTTCCCGACAGTATTAAACATACAGGTCGAAACTGGAAAAATAGGAAAGAAAAGTGACGGCTCGGAAGGACAGATACCTTTCAGGACTTATACTTATCGTATTGTAGCTCTCATCGAGGGAAACACTTTAATTGATATTGGTAATCCTGACTACCAAGCCACAAGTGGAAGAGAATTTGTGGTAGAGCTTAATGGTGCAGATGATAGTTTAGATTATTTATCTCAACCTTTTCAGCTACCTGAAACAATAACTAGCAAACAATCTGTTTTAAGCGCAGATGGAGAGGAGGGTATAGAAGCTGGAACCATAGATGAAGACAGCACGCAAAAGAGATATGTTAAAGTAACAAAACTTTCTTACGAATCTAATTCTGTTTTATTAGCGAAAACAGTTTCAGTAAGGAAAGTAACTGAAATAATTGGGGTAGACCTTCCTTATCCTTTTTCTGCTATAGTCGGAACTAAATTAGACTCTAGGGCTTTTGGCAATATCCCTAGAAGAAGTTATGATTGTAAATTAAAAAAAGTAAAAGTACCTAATAATTATTTTCCTGTGAAAAAAGGCGTAGACAAAAGATATTACGCTAACCAAGAGCTTTTTGATAATACGAGCCAAGAAAATAAATTAGTTTACAAGGGAGATTGGAATGGCTCTTTCCACGAAGAGTTAATGTGGACAGATAACCCAGCTTGGATTTTGTATGATTTACTTACAAACTCTAGGTATGGAATGGGTTCTCATTTAGATAAAGACACAATTAATAAATGGCAATTATATAAAATAGGAAGATTTTGTGATGCTGTTGATGATAATGGATATTTCGAGGGAGTTAGTGACGGGCGAGGCGGTAAGGAACCCAGATTTTCGTGCAATATAGTCTTTGATCAAGGTCAAAAGATTTTTGATGCGATTAATACTATTGCTGCTTTGTTTAAAGGTAGAACATTTTTTAGTAATTCAGAAATAAATTTTGTAGATGATAGACCTAGAGAAGCTGTAAATCTTTTTACAAATGAAAGCGTTAAAGATGGACTCTTCTTTTATTCAAACAACAGGAGAGACGAACAATTCAACTGTATAGAGGTAGGATATAGGGACAGGTTTGATAACTTCTCACCAAAAATCGAAGTTGTAGAGGACGAGGAAGATATTAAAGAGCGGGGAATCTTTAAGAAAAAAATAGAAGGTATTGGTATCACTTCTAGAGCGATGGCTCGCAGAACCGCTCAACATCAAATCTTCTCCAAGATAAAAGAGAATCAACAAGTTGCATTTACCGCAGGACTTGAAAGCCTTTTATGTAAACCTGGAGATCTTGTAGTAATTGAAGATGAATTAAAAACCAATAAAGCGAATTTTGGTAAGGTATTAGCTGTCGATTTAGAGGCTGAAACAATCAGACTGACTAATCAATTTAATTCTTCATCAATGGATGGAGTATTAAGCGTTTATAATCCAACAGGAGCAGATTCTTATGAGGATTTAGATCTAATTGCAAATTCGATTAGACAAAGATATTATGGCTTTACAGTGACAGGCATGGATACTGCTGCCTACGTCAGATACACGGGAGATTATGGATTTTCAGGATACACAGCAGGATACTCGGAAGCCACAGGCTTAAATGATACTAGATTCCAAGAGTATGGTTTATATACAGGATTAAACGAAAGCGGGACTTATCTTTATTTCGAAACAGGAGTAACTGGTTGGATATTTGCTTCTGGAACTGGCGAAAACAATAAGAGCGCTTTTGATTTAGCATCTGGAGATTTTATATCTGAATTAACAGGCACTCAAACGCTAGCCGATTTAAATACTGGGAACTTGGCGGCTATAAACATGACTGCCACTGGCGCTGGAAGAGGAGCCGCCGCTGTATTCAGCGGCATAACGTCTTTAAATACTTACACGAGAGGTATAACAGCATCTGAAATTTCCGCAATAAACCCAGACCAAATGGCTGTTTTAAGCGTAACAGGCTCTATAATTGATCAAACTTATGGGTCAATAGTTTCTGGTTTTAACATACCAAGTATTTTACCATTCGTAAAGTTAGGAAGTCCTGCAAAATTTCAAATAAAAGACGCTAGTCCATTTATGTATAAAGTCATCTCTATGAAAGAGGAGGCTCCTAATGAATATTTGGTAACAGCTACAAAATACGACACTGGTAAATTTAATTTAATTGATAAAAATATTAGTATCGAAGATAAAGCTAATACTTACAGCTATCAAGTCGCACAAACAATTAATGGTGTTACATATAAAACACTAGATGCTCCGATGATTGATTCGGTTACTACAGGAGTTCCAAATGCTTCAGATGCAACTTTCGCTATCACAGGGATGTGGACCGAAGTAGATAATAGCACAGGTTATAATATGATGTTAACCCTTCCTAATGGGCAGGTGATTGATGATTCAGTAACTACCACTGGTGGTCTATTTACTGGTCTCAATCAAGTAGGTGTATTTAATTTTAGTGTGAACTCACTAGGTAACAACGCAGGAGGAGGAGGTAATGCATATTTCGATTCCGATTATGCATCCTCTGGAATTTTCGTTTTATATGAAGAAACTTTAACATTTTCTAAATCATTTTTAGATAGAATAACGATTCTCTAATGAACCAAACAGGATATACAGTATTAAAATTAAGTAAGGCTGACGGAGCATATGTTTATGCAAAAAGCGCTAGAGAATTTGCTACTGGGGCTACAGGTGCAGGAGGATATTTAAATGCAAAAGCCCAAGCTTCGGGCTGGAATGACGTAGAATTTGTAAGTGCTGTAGGTATAGCTACTACAGCAATGCCTCTGGTATTTGCACCGCCATTCCCTTCGAATATTTACACGGGATCAGTTACTTCAATTGGAGCTTCAGAACCAATCGGAGATTTAAGAGCGGAGGCCACAGGTTATTATGGGATAGGAACAACTGTCCCCATATATAATTTCGAAAAAGGAACTGAATATTCAGGAGCTTTATATGCTATTTATAAAGGCTCATCTACTTGGGAAACAGGAAAGATAGGGATAGGAACAACAGCAGGGGATATATCCACTGACGGATATTACGAAGGCACCTTTACTACTCGCGAGATTTACGAATTTGAAACTTCTTTTACCCCCGACAGTGCCGATTTAACAAAAATCACAACTGGTAGTGGAGTTTATACAGAAGGGGCTGATATAACTTTACAGTTTAGTATTTTAAATAGAAACGGAGAGCTTCTTTCTTCAGCGTCTCAAATAGCAGCCGACCCATTTATTAGTGGGCAACGATTAAGCATTCTAAATACAAATGGAACTGTAGCTTTTGCCGATTACCGAATCGGAGGGGATTCTACTTTTTCTTTTTCCAGATCACAAAACATAGATGTTTTTGGCTCTTTCACTAGAAACTTTGGTATCAGGAATGAAGTGGTAAACGAAGATGGTGGTGTTCATACTAGTGAATTTTACTTATACGCTAACACTGCCACTTTTGATAAAGTATTTGTCAGAGCTTCAGGAGAAACCGTTTTAAATGAAACTTATACAAATCTCGATCCTCCAAATACAGGATCGATAACTAATACAGCAGCTAGAAATGATGCTATAAAATATTTTAATAATCAACCTATAAACTCTTCTGGTGTCACAGGGTTTATTGAATTAGATTTGGGGTTTAATGAATCTCCCAACTTTACATCTTTAGGAGATGCTGTTTTATATTATGGCACTAGTGGAGAATTAGAAACAAATAGGGGGACTTTAGTAGGTAACTTCCCTTTAAACTCTATACAAGAGGGACAAAAGATTAGATTAACTGCTAATGATGGCATCCCAGAAGGAACAGGTTTATTCTTTAAATTAGCAGCTGATAGTGAGGTAGGATTTAATGAAGAATTATTTACTATTGGGCCGTTTACTCTTGAGCCTGAAAATGAAGGCCCCGATTTAAATCTTTATAACCAAGGGGACCAAACCCTTGTGGGAGATTTTACAATCGAAGGAGGATTAGAAGGAGACGACGCAGATGGTGGTAATTTAAATGTTAGTGGTAACGCTTTAGGAACAGGAGAAGCGGGAAGATTAACTGGCCCCACAGGTATACCTTATTTACTCTCTGGTGACGCAGCGGGAGGTGGCGGCTCGGATACTTTGCAAGATGTTGTAGACAGGGGTAATGCTACAACTACTGATATTAATTATAATGGATCAAAGATTATCTTCAATGGAGACACTGATAAATCAATTAGTTACTCTACGGATTCCCCAGAGGGTTTGCTTCTTGGAGCAGACGTAGAATCGATTAAATCAGCACATAGTAACACTTTTGTTTTGTTCCCAAATCAAGCAGTAGCCATTGGAGCGTCTGCTGAAATTATTGGAGCTTCTCCAGCTACAGGATCTGCTGTTCTTGGGGGAACAGGAAATGCTATTAGTGGACACTTTAATACTTTAGTTGGAGGAGGGTTTAACCTCATATCAGGTGAGACTTTAGGCTTTAACTTTATTGGTGGTGGTTCTGGTGTTGATATTATTGATGCTAAATATTCTGCTGTCGTAGGAGGTTACAATAACGATATTAGGAACGGTGGCTCTGAAGATGCTGGATTCATTGGGGGAGGTAGAGACAACTTAATTTCAGGCGCTAGTGTTAGTGTTATAGCGGGTGGACATACTAATAAAATTGCAGGTGGAAATAAAAATATTATTGTTGGAGGCGATACAAATACTATTTCTGGCTCTGTCGATGCAGGTACTATTGCGGGAGGAGTTCAAAATAAATTATATGGGTCGATGGGCTTCGTTGGCGCAGGTGGAACTAACACTATACATGGGGCGAGTAACGCTGCTTCTATATTAGGAGGAGTAGGAAATACAGCCACGGGAAATTCTGCGACTGTAGTGGGGGGCTACGAAAATCTAGCTAGTGGAGATTACACTATCGCTGCTGGAAGAAAAGCAAGAGCTGGTCATGAAGGAGCTACTGTTTTTGCAGACGGACAAAACAGAGATCATAATTCAAGCGGCGAACATACTGCGGTCTTTGATTTCGCAGGTGGGGTTTATGTTCCAACTAGCGGCATGTTCGGGCAAGGATTATTCGTTAGTGGCGTTCCTGTTCTCACTGGAGAGAATAACCCAGCAGAAGCTGACACCTTACAAACTGTTACTGATAGAGGAGCAACTACCACCAATGCTGTTAGCCTTAATGGTGGAGCTTCTATTACTAAAGCTGGACAAGATGTCCTTACCGTAAATAGATCTAATGCTGGAACTGCATATATGGCAATTAATCCTTCTGGGGGAGACGCTATACTGAAATTTCAAACAGATGGCAGTGATAATTTTGCCATAGGGAAAGATGGCACTGATACTTCTTTTAGAATAGCAGAAGGTGGAGCATTAGAAACTAATCCTAGATTGGTTATTAAACCAGGAGGCAATGTAGGTATAGGAGCAGATAGTCCTCAAGTAAGACTACATTTAGAGAATAGTGATGGAACAGATGAGTTTTTAAGGTTCTCTGATTCTTCGGCAGGAGATGTGGCATCAGTTAGAGCTTATCAACAGTATTACATGGGTAATAACACCACCCGTGTTGGTTACTTTGGTTTTACGACCAATGAAACTTTCGATATGGCGACCACTTCATCTAATGGCGCTCTTAGATTCATAGCTGGTAATAATGCCGTAGCAATGAAGATTAAGTCTGATGGCAAGGTTGGTATAGGAACAGAAACTCCTCTAACTTTATTAGACGTTAGAGGCGACATCTCTGGATCTGGTAACTTCTTAGGCACGGGTGTTGGTAATCGCATAACAAATAACGGTGTTCCTTATCTCCTTTCAGGTGATTCTCCTGCGGAGAATGACACTTTACAAACTGTTACTGATCGCGGTAACAGCACAAGCACCTCGATTCTTTCTACAGGACCACACATCTCTGGAATCTCTGGATTGTTTGGCGATAGGGTGGGCATTGGAAACAATAATCCACAAGATTTTGTAGGTGGGGGCAACAACCTTGTTGTCGGTGATGGATCGGCAGCACAAGGCATGAGTATTTTTGCTGGCTCTTCTCATAGCGCGAGTTTATATTTTGCTAAAGGGACAGTTGGAGCAGATGCTTATAGAGGATGGGTCCAATATCGTAT
>Ga0315315_10000746_pt1 | contig 28555 bp, 48 predicted proteins | sample M140m3416metaG_FD_203699 | JGI IMG/M metagenome (GOLD analysis project Ga0315315, IMG submission 203699) | Ammonia-oxidizing marine archaeal communities from Monterey Bay, California, United States - M1 40m 3416 | ecosystem: Environmental > Aquatic > Marine > Intertidal zone | place: USA... | reverse complement strand
TTGGTTTAGTATCTAGTATATTAAAAAGTGTACCCTTTCCTCTTAATGTTCTTTTAGCCTCTGGAGCAGGAGCAATCGCAAGTGGTGTAATAGATAGTGCTTTGGGTGCAGTAAAAGCAGAAACAGGATTTGAGGGAGTTGTTACTAAGCCTACTTTATTTTTAACAGGTGAGAATAATAAGCCAGAGCAGGTTTCTGTAACACCTTTAGGTGGACAGGCAGGTGGTAGTGGTATTAATATAAATGTACAAGGTAATATGATAGGTAATGAAGAATTTGTAAGAGATGTATTAATTCCAGAAATATCTAACGCAAGGAATCAAAATTTAGCATGAGTTTAAATTTACCATCAGCATTTACCACTAAATCAATTATAAAAGAAAATTGGTTATTTCAGTTATATTATGATGGTGGTAGTAGCTTTCTAGGTTTATCATTCTACGATACAACTGTATCTAGCAACTTTTATCATGGTGCTATAACAAATAAACCAAGTATAAGAGAATCAATTAGTTTAGAAGATTCCACAGCTAAAACATCTAATGTATCTTTAAGTATTGCAAATTTTAAATATAATCAAGATGATTTATCAGCAGAATTATTTGGTGGTACAAGAAAATATATAAATAGAGATGTAAAGATTTACATTCAGCCAGATGATGATGATAATCTTTCTAATTGTTTACTTGTATATACAGGTAGGCTTACAGATGTATCACATAAAGCAGATAAAGTAAATATTAATATTGTAGCTAAAAGAGTCTGGGATAACATAACAGTTCCAACTGCTAAAACTACAGATAATGGTATTTATGTACCTATTAGTTATGGTAATTATACAGAAAATCCTGCATCTACATTTGCATCACCTCAGTTTGAATCAGCTTTAACATCTAAGGCATATAGACCTGTGCCATTTAATAAGATGGATAAAAAGAAAGCATTATATGTAGATGGTGTTTCTACTACCTCATCTGGAGAGTTAGCTGTATATGAAAAAGGTGTAGATGTATTTGTACCTTTAGCAAATGCAGAGGCTAATAATAGTTCTTCTGTGGATGGTACTTTCCATGATAAAACTGATTTATTACAAGTTAGATCATTCCAACAAAGAGCAGACTCAATAGAACTTGTAGGAACAACAGGAAGTACAATTACAGTATCAAATGAAAGTAGGGCAATAGATACTGATAATTCTAATTACGCATCATATTCTGTTTCATTTTTATCACAGGAAACAAGTGCCACAAGAACAGTTGATTTAGGCTTTGGTGTAGCTAGTGGTAAATCAGACAGAAATTATATTACTTTAAAAGATGCAGATGGCGATGTAGTTTTATTAAATGAAGATTTAGATAATTCTGAAACAAGTGTAGATATAGATGATGATGAGGATATACTTGTAAACCATGTTATTAAAGTAGATGATGAGGAAATGGCTGTTACAGAGGTATCATCAGATAGATTAACAGTTAGAAGAGGTTTTGGTAGTAAGAAAGAATCACATGATGATAATGAGATAGTTTACTATGATCAGACTTTAAACGCTGTAGCTATAAAATATCAGATAGTATTTTCAGTTAATTTTGGTAATAATGTTGTTCAAATAGAAACAAAAACTGATGGTGATAATTTATTACTAACTAAAACAAGTAATGTTTCAACAAATACATTAATTAGAAATATTACAAATGGAACAGATAGTATAAGATTAAAAGTAAGGTTTTCAGCTAGTGAAAGTGGTGGATCACCACCTACATTAGTAGCAGAAATAAGAATATATGATGTTTATTTAATTACTCAGAGAGTCTCAGAAACTCCAGAAGATATTTTATATGTAGCTAATGATGGACTTACAGATAATGGGTGGAATAGTAATAGTGCTATTACAGAAATACACGAGGCACATCGTGATTTATTGCATAGACATACATCTTATACAAATTCAAACACTCCTACAAATTGGAGTAGTGGACTTAATATAAATAGTGTAAGAGATTGGCAGATTAGATATTGGATGTTAGAACCCATGCCATTGATTAAAGTCCTTGAAAAGTTACAATTTGAAGGAGGTTTTATTGCAAGGTTTAACGGACAAAATGAATTTATTTATATATTTATACCATCTTCACCTAGTGCAGATTTTACACTTACAAAAGATGATATAACTGATATTGATTTATCTGTTACACCATTCTCTAATATTATATCCAAAATGGAAATAGAATATGAAAAACATCCTGCTGAAAAAAGATATATAAGTAGTGTTACAGCTACAAATTCATCAACTAGAAGTGATTACAATATAGCTAGTGCTGAAAATATTAAAAAGGTAGAATTAGATGCTAATGTATCACAACCATCTTCAGCACCTGCAAACGCATCAGATAAAAATGATGATTTCTATAGATATTATGACCATATACTTGGAACACCTAAAATAATCGTAGATACAATGGTAATTAATCCTACTTATATGGGTATAGATGTTGGAGATATACTTGCTTTTAATACTATGAATATTGATCCGTTTGGTGAGTCTTGGAGTGGAAAGTTTTTTATGGTGGTATCTACTCAAAGATCAGTAGGTACTTTAAAAATTACAGCAAGGGAAATTTAAATGGCAAAAAAGTTTTATTATGATTCATCTAATTTATTAAATGCTACTATTACAGCAGGTACATATAGTAGTGGTAATTTTAACGCTAGTGGTGTAGAAGTAACTAATGAGCATTTTATAATAGATCATTCATTATCACAGGCAGTAACAAGTTTTGATGATGAAGATACTATTAGAATTAGTTTAACATCTAGCAAAGCTGTTGATTTTATTACATGGTATATGTCTGCTAGTGATGCACAATCATTAAAATTCTATTATTCTACAGCATCTGCATCTGGATTAACCGAAGTCGCATCAGCATCTGAAGGTGATTTAAATGCAGGTTGGAATATTGAAACATTTTCATCACAATCAAAACAATATTGGTTTGTAAGAGCAGATAACGGAGCAGTAGATAATATAACTGAATTAATATTAGGTGCTGTGTTGTCGTTTGAAAATCAGCCAGACATAGGTATAGCTACACAGGAAATCTTTGCTACAGACCTAAATACATCGCTTGGTGGAGTAGAATACGCTAATAAGAGACACGAACCTAAGACCACATGGCAACTAAACTTTAGTAATATATCACAAACATTTAAAAACAATCTGGTCAGCTTTGAACAGGATGTTACCAATTTTAAAAAATTCGTGTACTATGATGATTCTAGTTATCATTATGTACGCTTAGACTCACCTATTAAATTCACAGAAGTAGCATTTCAACGATTTAGTGCCTCTTTAAAATTAAGAGAACAACTCAGTTAATATATTACGCTACCGATAACCCATGATGTAACGAATCCTGTCTATCGCTACATTGTGGGTTATTTTTTTTTATTTATTTACTTGCACCTAATTATTGGTATAGGTATCTTGTCATTGATGAGATTAACAAATAATATAAAACTTGGCACAGATATGGGGAGTAACCTTCGGTTAGTCTCATCGCTTACTAATACTTCCCTTGTGCCTACAAAGAAAGATGAGACAATAATGAAATGTAATAAAAAAGTAACCTTAGTTGGTCAACAAAGAGTAATTACAGCCACAAATCTAAAGGGCGAAAAAACTAGTAATTATATACAAAAAGCAAGGTGTTCTAATGGTCACAATAAAACCTATGGTGGTCAAAAACCTTTTAATAATCTTTCTAAAAGATTTCAAAAATGTGGTCATTGGGTAAAGGGGGGTAAGTAGAATGAAATTAATAATAGAGATAGATAACCTTGATTCTATGCGATTAATCAAAAACAATAATAGCATAGAAGAAAAAAATGAATCTATTAAAAAAATGGTAAATGATTTAAATCAAGTGTTTTCAAATGTTAAAAAGAATCTTAATTATAAATCATATTTAAAGAATGATAACATTGACATTTGGATTGAAGAAGAAGGCAGTTGTAATTATTTAATTAAGGGAGGTAGGTAGTATGATTGTTTATTTATATTGCAATGTTTGTGGTGAAAAGAAACACACCAAAGATATTGGTGTTGTTTATGGTAGTCATACCTGCGTAGAGTGTGCTGATAATATGGGTGAGAAATGCCAACAAGTTGGCTTTCAACATTTATAGGGGGTTATAAATGAAAACTAGGCAATGTAAAATCTGTAAAGAAGTTAAACCTCAAACAGAAGAATATTTTTATAAATCTGGTGGTGGTGGTAAAAGAAAAGGAATAGATATAAATGGTAACCCTTATCTAACCCACAAATGCCGAGAGTGTTTTTGGACTCATAAAAAATATTTACCTAGTGGTAGGTTGGAAAACAGAAAGAGACTTAATAATTATAAGCATGATTCTAGCTGTAGCTGTGGCTACTCTTACAAAAGAGATGGTAATAACTTTCACACTAGGGCATTAACATTTCATCATAAGGATGATAATAAAGTAGCTAATATATCTAATATGATGAATTATAGTTGGAAAAAAATATTAGCTGAAATTAATAAATGTATTATAATATGTTTTAATTGTCACATGGCAATACATGGTAATGAATCACATTAAGGAATTATAAATGATAAAATACATACTGAATCTATTTACTAGTGATAGATTAGCAGATAGTGATGACCGAAATGCAGTCATCGAGTGTTCTAGCAGAGACTTAACATTCGATAAAACTATTAGTGGCTATCAAGAGGTATGTAATGAGGGGGTTGAGAGCGTTGTTTTGTTTTCAGATTCTACGGACTTCGCAGGAGTAGATTCTGTTTTTATTGCTCTTAACTCTCTCTCTAATTTGGTAAAATCCAGATTAGGTATAATAAGATTTTTAGCATCTGGTGAAATGGGTGATTTAGATAAAATCCAGATAATGCAGTTATTTGATGAAATAGATAACCAAGTGGAGAAAATAGAACATGATGTCAATCAGCACATTAGACAGCCTAAAAGCCTTTGCCAAAAGAAACAAGAAAGCAATAGGGTGTACAGAACAAGAGTATCAGATGCTTATGATGATTTTGAAGAAGTATCTTAAAATGATTCAAACTAAGAATGTAATAGATCAAGATATTGAAGTGGAACAATTAGAAAAATTAATAAGGTCATTAAATGATTAAGAATGTTAATCACGATTTTAATTACCACGCTGAAATCATTTATGAAACTGAGGAAGGTTTTGCCTTTACTAATGCTATGGGTAATACCATGCAAGAACTGATAGATGACATTAATGCCAGATTCAAACAATATGAAGATAGACAGCCACAATTATCAGAGGTTTTATTTGAACCTAATAATGAAAAAATTAATATTACGAGTAAAATTAGAACAATCTTAAACAAGGGAGAATAATATGATTGATTTTATTTTAGATTTATATGAATATATGATGTATTGGGTAGAGCGTATAGCACCATATTTTATATGCTTTTGGCTTGGCTTTATCGTTTCACAATTAATAAGACTTTAATTAACAAATAAGTAGGAGAGAAATATGGCATTTCAAATAAAGAAAGACCTTCATTTAAACACAGGTATATATCTGAAATTGTTAAGTGATCCAACAACTGCGAAAGTAGAAAAGGATATGTTTGACAAGGAAAGATACACACTTCCTGTTGAGATGGTTGGACACGATATAACAGATGGTTCTGGAGTAAAGTGGTTTCAAAATGATAAAGGTGAATGGGTAGAACTTAAAATTGGTAAACAGACTGATTTTGAGTTTAGTGGTGCATTATATAAGAAGTTGGTAGGTAATGGTTCTGGTACAACAGTTGAGGTGATGCTGAAAGAGATAAATGGCGAGAAAGGTACATACGCAGGATGGAGTGTAATCCCTATGAGTGGTGGCAGTCATCCCTTAGAGGTAATGAATAAGTCTAAAAAGCCTGTAAATGGCAGTTTAGGCATTACTTGGGGTATGTGTGTAAAAGAGGCAACTAAAATAGTATCTTCAAAAAATAATTCAAGGGGGCATATATTTGAAGATATAGAAGATTTTGCAAAAGGCTTAATGGATATAGCTGTTCATGGACTTGCAAGATGGGAAGAAAGCCAGAATAAAAAAGAAGAACCTAAAGATGAGGATGTTCCTTTTTAATGAAACGAACCCTTATTAAGAAGTTAGATACTGCTTGGTCGAATAGAATCAAGCAGTTTGGGATGTGTGAGGTTTGTGGTAAAAATAAACCTTTAAACGCACATCATTTTTATTCTAGGAGTATTAGAGTAGTTAGATGGGATATAGATAATGGATTCTGTCTATGTGTAGGTTGTCATGTATTTAGTTCTAAATTTTCTGCACATAAAACACCTGCTGAGTTTGTAGAGTGGGCAATAGAAAAAAGAGGCGATGATTGGTATAATGACCTTAAAATAAAAAAGAACACACCACAAAAATTCATAGATGCAGATTTTGATAATATAATCGAGGGTTTAAAGTGAGTAGTTTTCAAGAGTCTTTAGTAGTAGGTAAGAAATCTGAAAAAATCGTTTTAAATCGCATAAAACATAAATACCCTAATGCTTATATTAAAGATGGATATTTTAAAGAATATGACATATTTATACCCGAAATAGATACATCTGTGGAAGTTAAGAAAGACTTTAAATCACAACATACAGGTAATGTGGTTGTAGAAATACAAATGAATGGCAAATTATCAGCATTAAGCACTACTAAAGCAGATTGGTGGGTATTTCACTTAGATGATGAAGAATTTATCTTTATTAAACCAGACCAGATAAGGGATATGATCCACAGAGAAAGACTTACACCTGTTGAATTTGTAGGTAAGGGTGACTATGCTAGTAAGATAGCTTACTTGGTTAAAAAACATTATTTGTTTGTATATGGTAGAAATATGAGTATATACAGGGAATCTTATATAAAATGAATACATTAGAATTATTTGCAGGATCAAGGTCATTTAGTAAGGTAGCTGAAGAGTTAGGTCATAATGTATATACTACTGATTCAGAACCATTTGATAAGATAGATGTAGTATGTGATATATTAGATTTTAATCCTTATAAATTACCTTATAGACCAGATATTATCTGGGCAAGTCCACCCTGTACCTTTTTTAGTGTAGCTAGTATAGGTAAGCATTGGAATAAAGACCACACACCTAAAACAGAACAAGCTAAATTAGGTTTACATATAATTAGAAGGACTATACTTATTATTGAAGTATTAAAACCTAAATATTATTATATTGAAAATCCTAGAGGTAAGCTAAGAAAACTAAGTATAATGAATAGAACAGAGAAAAGAAATACTATATGGTATTGTAAATATTCTAATCCTAAAGGTAATGACCATAGAGCAAAACCTACAGACATCTGGACTAATGATCTTAATTGGATTCCAAGAAACCCATGTCATAATGGTAATAGAGATTGTCATCATCAACCTGCACCAAGAGGAAGTCAAACAGGTACACAAGGCTTAAAGAACGCTTATGAAAAATCTAAGATACCACCAGAACTATTTTATGAGATTTTGGAAAATAAGTAATGAGTAATGGTTGGATAAAACTACATCGTAAAACTTTGGATAATCCAATAGTTATGAAAGACACAGACCATTTAGCTGTCTGGATGTGGTTACTGTTAAATGCTACCCATTCAGACCATGATACAATATATGAAGGTGAAAGAATAACACTAAAAGCAGGGCAGTTTATTACAGGTAGAAAGATTATATCAAAAGAGTTAAAAATTAATGAGAGTAAAATACAACGAATTTTAAAAACCTTTGAAATCGAACAACAAATTGAACAACAGACAAACCCTCGATGTCGCTTAATATCAATACTTAGGTGGTCAGACTACCAACTAGATGAACAGCAAAGTGAACAACAACTGAACAACAAACGAACACTAAACAATAAGACTAAGAAGATTAATAATAATATATATGTTCAAGAGTTTGAAAAACTTTGGCAATTAGTACCTAAGAAAGTTAATAAAAAGAAATCCTATCAGAAATATCTACTAGTAGTTAAAAAAGAAAACCACGAAACAATCTACAAGGCATTTAAAAACCAAGTTTTAAATAATTGGAAAGAAACAGATGCTCAGTTTACACCTGCGTTAAATGTTTGGCTTAATGGTGAACGATGGAATGATGATATTATTAAGACTGCACATCAGCCTATAAAACAAAAGAAACAATTTAGAATAATGCCATCCGGTATGTATAGGGGTTATTGTTCTAAGTGTGGTGATACAATGTTTTTAGAGCAAAAAGAACTAAACTTTAGTAGTGTATGTTGTGGGGTTGAATTTGTACCAGAAAAGCCACAAAAGTATGAAGGTAAGGATTACACAGAAGAAACACTTAATCAGATAATGGGAGGAAATGCGTGAATTTATTTAGGGATCAAGTAATCATTAGTGACAGGATATGCACTAATAAGAAGAAAACACAATCACCTATTAAAACAGATAGTAAGTTATTTTTATGTCCTAAATGTAGAAGAACATGGGAGTGGGAAAGAAACTCTAATGGCATAAAGAAACTGCTTAAATATGACCATATACCAAGATATGGTAAAAAGAAACAAATATGTAGAGACTGCGAATGATTATTATAAACTTATATGAGATTATTATTAATTTATTAGCGTTAGGAATGGCTTTAGTGCTTGTGCCTATAGGTTTAATGATATGGTTTTTTATTGGAACAAATTTATATAACTTAATTAAGGATTATTATGGACAAAGAGATTAAAGAAATATTAAAAGAAGTAAGTGAATTATTGTCTGAACAAGGTCACTTTAAATTAATAGATTTAGAAAGAGTTAAGGAATTAAACTCTAAAATAAAAGAATTGCTAGGATAGCAATAACTCTTTTTAATTAAACTTACAGAAAGGATTCTTTTTGTATTGTGGTTGAAAAGATTGACAATGTTAGTGGGTGGATTGGCGTTTACCCACTAGCTATTTTACACATACTAAAGGAGAGTAAACATTGAGACAATCTAAACAAAATAAAATAAATAAAAGAAAGTTGAACGAAGATAATAAAGCACGAGGTAGAACTGCGAGACAGGTGGAAAATATACGGAAGAAACAGGCAGAGAAGAAGAATGGGATAAATTAATGAATAAAGTAGAACCATGCGAAATGTGTGGCAGATATGATGGAGATCATAAAGATAAATGGGATATTAAAGAGTTAGAGAACAATAAAATGAATCTCTTATTAGCAGGTATCTTATTCGCACAAGAGGCTACACACAGGCAAATAGAAATATTTATGGCTAAATACTACATAGGTAGGGAATCTTACGATGATATAGGTAGGGATTTCCAGATAAGTAAACAATCTGTATCTAAAACAATAGATAGGTCTTGCGATATATTAACCAATATTATTAATAGATTAAGTGGTTGACGAATTTGGCACTTTTTTAAGTTCAAAGGTTGACATTTAAAAACTTTTTTTATTTTTTTAACTCTAACAATATTAGAGTTTACATTTTTTACCCCTTTATTTTACCCTCCAAATAGTGCAATATTGGTTGACTTTTACTACTATATATAGAGGCTTGTTATTGTGCCTCACTCGCTATTAGAAGTAATAAGTAGGTTTAACGACCTTGAAAAAGTTAAGTCACTTAATTGTGCATAGGGCGATAGACAGGGAACAATGACGCTAGTGTTGTAGCTACAACTATTAAAATATGTCAGATAGAGGAGTATCATTAAATGTTGAACTAGTAGGTATTAAAAACCTCAAGATTACAGGAGCATGGAGAATTGAGTTTGATGTGTTCGAGGTTGAGACTGAAAAAGTAAAAGATTTGATGGATATGTTAAATAAAGCACTAGCAATGGGATTAGTAGAGCATGAGTAAAGAAATGGAGGTTAAAAGGAGGTCAAACGGACAATTTAAGACTTCTGGAAATCCAGATACTCAGTTTAAAAAAGGACAGATTGCTAACCCAAATGGTAGGCTTGGGGCATTATCAGACATTATAAACGATGTTTTTAAAGAAGTAGAGCAAGATGGAAAGTCTAAAAAAGAGAAGATGATCCGTAAGGCTTACGATATGGCAGTTAGGGGTAACATGACAGCCATTCATTATTTATCAGACAGGACAGAGGGGAAATCCAAAGAGATAAGGGAAGTTACACACAAGGATTCTCTTATCATTGAGTGAGTCAATTCAGAATACAAAGAAAGAATTTTCTCCCACATCAATCACAATGGTGGGATTTAAAACAATTTTACAAGGTTCTCATAGGTGGGTACGGAAGTGGAAAAACCTACATAGGGGCATTGAGATCAATATATTTAAGCTATTTGAATCAACCCCATGCAGGGATGTATGTGAGTCCATCACATGGACTTTCACAGAGAACAATAGTAGTAACATTAAAAGATATTCTAAATAGAAGTGGACTAAACTATACATATAACCAAATGAAAGGCGAGTTCCATATACATAATTGGGATGGTCGCATTTGGCTAGGTTCTGGTGATAAGCCAGATAGTTTGAAAGGCTCTAATTTAGCATGGGCAGGAATTGATGAACCATTTATACAAAAGAAAGAAGTATTTGACCAGATGATTGCAAGGGTAAGGCATCCAGAGGCAAAACAATCAGAGGTATTCTTAACAGGAACTCCAGAGCAGTTGAATTGGGGTTATCAGTTAAGTAATCGTGATGATATAGATATAGGCATTGTATATGGTTCTACCTTAGACAACCTACATCTTCCAGAAGAATATAAACAAAACTTACTATCAGCTTACTCAGATGATGAAATAAAAGCCTATGTACATGGTCAATTTATTAATCTTACACAAGGCAGAGTATATAAAGACTTTGATAGAACTAAGCATATTTCAAAGAGAACTGATTTAAACCACTTACCTGTAGTTATATGCCAAGACTATAATGTTGATTATGCGAGTGCGTTAGCTGTTAGAATGGGTAATGGATGGATTCATGTATTCAAAGAGTATCGCATGAGCAACGCTAATACATACGACATGGCAGAACTAATTAAGAAAGACTTCCCTAATGTATCGGTAGTATCTGATGCCTCTGGTAATGCTCGTAAGAGTTCTGCTGTTTCTTCAGATCATGAGATTATGAAGTCCTACGGATTTAATTTAAAAGCACCAAGAAAGAACCCTGCTGTAAGAGATAGGGTTGCTAGTGTAAACAAACTTATAAGAGAAGGAAACTTTAGCGTAGAAGGATGTCCTAATCTAATTATGGATTTAGAGCAGAATGTCTGGAGGCTTGGAGACATAGACAAAAGAGATATTAAGCAAACACACCTAAGTGATGCTCTTGGTTATCTATGCAATTACTACTTTCCTTTACGCACTAAGAAGGCTATAAGTACAGAATGGTAGAGTTTTTATTAGGTATCGTAGTAGGAATCATTATCACTTTTATATTCTTACATTATTACGGAAAACATTTACATTTAAGAAATAAGTCTGAGATTGGGGAGTTCATACACGAACATATAAAGGCAAATGATTATGCCATATCATAAAGGTTTATAATGGAATTACACGATAAGATAATGCTCCCAGACCTCGGTAAAGAGGCTGTGTTGCGTTCAGTTAAAGATGCAGAATATAGTGCGTTAGATAATACTATAGCTGAGAAGAATACATCATTAGACTTTTACTATAATAGAAACCTTGATGAACATATACAGCAGTATTTCAGCACAGAGTCCTTATCACAGATACCCCCTGTACTTATGTCACTTGTAAAGCGTTTTGCTAAGAGTAGACTTATGTTATTAAAGCAACCTGCTGAAAGATTTATTAATGGTGAGTTTAATGATTACTATAATGAAAAAACTCACAATCTAAACACTAAGGTTAGGGAGTTTGGAGAACTTGCTTGGCTGTTAGGTAGCTGTCACTTACAGAGTATGTATAACCCAAAGACACAACGCATTGAATATAAGATACATCCTATTGTAAAAGAGTATGTATATGATGGTGAAGTATATGGTGTAAGCTATGAGATACATAGAGACTTTAATGGAGATAGGCAGTTCGCTTTCTGGAGTAAGCCTTTAGATGGTGAACAAGGTATGCACTTTCGTTTTAATGTAAATGGTAAGATGATGCCTGTAGGAAATAACTTAGAGATGGTAAACCCTTACAACCTTATCCCATTATCTAAAGTAGAGTTTAACACTAACGCATCGGATGTTACTCGTTGTGCTGTTCATGCCTCTAATGCGTGGACAGAGGTAATGATTGCTACAAGGTTAATGATGGGTTCACCTGTAATTACAGGATTAGATACAGAGATACCACCTTACTTAAAGTTCGGTGTAGATCGTTTGATTGCTCTCCCAGAGGGTGCATCAATGCAGTATGTTTCTCCAAGTGCTAATCTAACTCAGATGATTCAATCTGTTAAAGACTTAATCAATCAAGTAGGTCAGAACCATAGCTTAACAATTAGATGGGGTGAGTCATCTGCACCACCAAGTGGTGAGGCATTAAAGATTCTTTCTGTAGATAATATAGAAACAAGAGAGTCAGACATCCCTGTATTTAGAGATTTTGAACATGATAGATATGAAATAGATAGAGAACTATTAAGCGTACATGAAGGAACAAACCTATCTGATAAGTACAGCGTTGATTACCCAGAGGTTGGCTTTCCTATGACATGGACAGAGGAACGCAACAAATTAGAGTTTATGATGGAACATAATCTTATTACTCGTGAAGAACTTATACGAAAGTTTAACCCAGATATAGATGAGGCTGAGTTAGCTTTAAAGATGGAAGAATTAGAACCAGAGCAACCAGAACAACCTACTAACCCACTACTAGAGGCACTACAGCGTGGCTAAAGATACAGCATCATTACAATATGCTAAAGCTGTTGAAAGAGTACAGCAGGAACTTGTTAAACAGGTTTTTGACTTACAAAAGCAAGGACTCAGTAAGAATGAGATACTACTTGTACTTCAAGGGTTGGACATGGAAGATATTATCCTTAACAAACTAAACCTAAACGCTGATATAGACAGATTGATGCTTGAGTATCAGAATGTACTAGGTGCTATGGAGATGACAGGCACAGTAACAGCAGAGTCATTAACAGCCTTACAAAGAATAGATAGAAACTCATTTGCTAAACAAGCAGGTGTGATGGGTGAACTTATAAAGAAGGAGGTAGCAAGGGGTGTTATTGCAGGTGCTACTGAGAAAGAGATAGCAGATGGCATTTTAAGGGGTGCAGGTGGTGTTTTAAGGGCAGATCAAGCTGAGACATTAGCCAATACAGCACTAAATCAATTTGAACGCAATGTAACAGTAGAAATGGCAGAACTTGATCCTGCTAATGCTACTTATGTTTATCTAGGAATTATAGATGATAAGACCAGAGATATATGTTTGCTAATGGCTAGTGAAGGTTCATTGACTAGAGATGAGATAGAATCTAAATATCCTAATACATTTAGCAATGCAGGTGGATTTAATTGCAGACATAGATGGGCAAGAGAAACATCAAGGTCAGAGCAACTTATTAAACCAGATAGAGCATCATCACTAATACAAGATAAAAAAAGATTTAATCCTGTAACTGTAGAGGGTATTAAGGTTGGGTAAACTAGCTAATATACCAAAGTTTGATAAAGCGTTCTGGAAACAGGTAGGTAATGAAATAACCGATGAGATACGAGTACAGACACAGAACAAAGGTAGGGATGTATTTAATAAGAATTTTAAATCATATAGTAGGGGATATGCAGAGCGTAAGCCAAAACTTAAAAGAGGTGGTACAGGGTTTGGTAGTAAGGTTAATCTTACTCTTACAGGTGATATGATGAATGGATTACAAACAAGGGGATTTACTTCTGATAGTGTAACAATCGGATGGAGTGGTACAAATGCTAAGAAGATACAATGGAATGCAGACATGGGTAGGGCAGTAACAACAAACAGCAAACCACTTAGTAACAATTCAATAAAGATTGCACAACAAGAGGCGAGACAAAGAATTAAAAGAAATGCAGATAAAGAAACTGCAAAGCCTATCAACTTTAAAATAGGCAAATAGATTTCATTAACATGGAGGAAACAATGGAAGAGATAGTACAAGAGAGTGTACAAGAGTTGGCTACTGAAAGCCAGAGTAGTGCAGACAATATAAGTGATCGTGAGTCTGAACTATTGCAGGAAGTAATGCAAAAGAAAGAACGATTACAGAAGGCAGAATCTAAGATTGCTGAACTTGAGAAGATTCAAGAAGTTGAGAGGCAGAAACAGCTAGAGGAAAATGAAGAATGGAAAACCCTCGCTGAAGAAAGAGCTAAACAGCTTAGTGAATTAACTCCTGTAGTGGATCAGTATAAAGCTGAACGCACAGCAGAGAAAGAGAAACTGCTTTCAGACTTCCCAGAAGATGATAGGGAAGAGTTTAAGGAACTTACTTTAGCACAACTAAGGTCAGTTCATGGAAAGATATTAAAACCTAAAAATAATATTCCAAGTGTAGAAACATCTGATTCAACAGGGATGCAAGGTTATGCAACTTTAAAAGAGGCTGTAAAAGACCATGTATCTGGAAAGATTGATAAAACGACTTATGAGCAAATCAAAGAAAAGTTCACATCTCGAATCAGTAGATAGTAACCCCACAACAGGCTTACAGCTTAAAGGGGATATTAAATCTGCGATTACAAAAGATAAGGAACATATCTATATGGTAGGTAATGAAGAAGTACCTTATGAGGAAGGCTTTAGAATGTCTGTAGGACATGAAAAAGTACCCTTTACAGGTATTCGTTCAACCTTCTCTCATATTTCACAAGATAGATGGGATTCTATATTTGGAGAGAAACGGAGTAAATAATGGCAACAGGAGATAGTGGGAATTACGCAGGTGGCTTATTAGAAGTCATTGAGGCAGAGGCTATTCTTAAATTTAGTGAGGCAAGTGTATCTGTGCCTTTGGTAAAGCAAAAGAGTGAACCAAAAGCAGACCAGATTACATTCATGGCTTATAACGCAGGTAGTAATAAGGTAACATCGGCAGATGTAGCTAACACAGCAGAGGGTACAGTAACCCCATCTACTGCTTTGGATTCAGAGAAGAAAACAATCACCTTAGATATGTATAGTGTAATGCTACCTATCTATGATGAGGCTAAACTATCAAACGCTGATGATGTATATGCAAACGCAGGTGCATTGGCAGGGAATGCAATGGCTAGTAAGTTAGATGCGTTAGTAAATGCTAACTACGATAATTTTAGCAATGCTGTAGGTGGTGCAACAACTACAATTAATGTAGATCACTTATTTCAATGTCTTGCACATCTAAAGCAGAACTCTGCTCCCGGACAACCTAACGCTGTACTAGAGCCTAGACAGATATGGGGTACTTATGGTATTCATAATGACCTTATTACACAGGCTCAGTTTGCAGGTTCTGGTGTACAGGATGAAGGTGCTAGAAGTGGTTTTGTTTCTAGGATTGCAGGTATTGCAATACACTCATCACCAGAGCTTACTGCAACTGTTAGTTCTGGTACTGTATCATCTGTAAAAGGTGGTGTGTTTGTACAGGATGCTATCGGATTCGGTTACGCAGGTGAGATGATGAGAGTTGAAGAATACAGGGAAGGTTCTTTCCTACGCTCTAACATTGTGGTATCTAGTTTCTGTGGTTCTACAGAAATCATAGATGGCTATGGTGTTGAAATGATCTCACAGATCACAGCTTAACAGCTTACTTATCAATATGGGGGGTGGGCAACTGCCCCCCTGCTTAACATAAAGATTTAAAATATGCCAGAAAGTATAAATAGTAAGATAAGAGAACAATACGACCACGATGATAGTGGTGGATCGTTAGACACTAATCAAGGGGATTTTTTAGATTCAGAAGGTGCATCTGGTACTTCCAACAATACGAAGTGGAGGAATTGGGCAGAAGGTACAGGCACAAGTTTAAATACAAGACTTTTTCATAAACATGGGGGTTCTGGCTCATTCAATACCAGATGGAAGAATTGGATTGCATTTGGTTCAACCCATTCATTCAATTTAGATGGTTCTAATGATTATTTATCTTTTGACCAAGATATTGCTGTATCTGGAGATTTTAGTATTTCTTGGTGGATGTATGTAACAGATGAAACTCAAGGATTTGCACCATTATTTTATAAAGCAGGTAATTATGTTTTGTATTTTAGAGATAATGGGGATTTCTTATTAAGAATAAATAGTTTTAGTGGAGAAACATTTAGCTCTGCAAGTGTTGTTTTAGAAAATCAATGGCATCACTTTGCATTAGTTAGGAGTGGTAGTAGTGTTGATTTATATGTTGATAAAACATCTATTGATGATACAAAAACTATTTCTGGTGGTAGTTTTACATTTAATCAAATTGGATTTGATAGTGGTAGTAGTTACTTAGACGCTTTAATTGACGAAGTTGCAGTCTGGAATACTGCTTTAAGTGCCTCAGATGTCACATCTGTCTATAATAATGGGAAAATAGTTGATCTTAGTAAATCAGCATCATACGGAGTAGACAGAACAGCCAACCTTAAATTGTGGTTACGCTGTGGAGATAAGGTAGAACCAGAAAGTGATGCCTCAATCGCCAGAAGTGACTTCTATACTGATTTTGATGGTACGGATCATTTTGTGAGTGTTGCAGATAACGATGACTTATCTTTTGGTAGTGGTTCATCAGACACACCATTTAGTATATCTGCATGGATTAATCCTGTTGATGCTACAAACTTTACAATAGTATCAAAGGGTGTTTTTAATACAGATGCTGAATACATATTACAATTAGATGGTTCTGATAAATTATATTTAGGTTTATATGATGAAAGTGTAGATAATACTTATGAAGGTGCATATTTTAATACTGCTTTAACAAGCTATCAAAACTCTTGGTTTCATGTATGTGCTACATATAATGGTGTAGGTGGAACAAGTGCTAATGCAGGTATAAAATTATATATAGATGGTGTTGAAAAATCAACATCACTAACTGGTGGTGGTACTTATGTAGCTATGGAAAATTTAGGTGGAGAGTTAGAAATTGGAAGAATTAGTTCTACTTATGCAAATGGTAAAATATCCAATCTTGCTCTTTATAAGACTCAACTCGATTCTCAAACCATTTCACAGATGGCAAAGTCGAGGTTTAGTTTTGTACGAAATTCGAGATTTTCTGTAGTGGATTTTGATGGTAGTAATGACCATATAGATTGCGGTGTAGATGTACATGATTTTTCAAGTGGGGATTTTACTATTAGTGGTTGGATTTCTCACGATACAGCAAATTCTGCTAATGCAGGAATAGTTGGAGTAAGAGATAGTACAAATACAGAAGTACAACTTTATATAAGTCCCGCAGATAATAAAGTTTATAGTTGGAATGGTAGTACCAATGTAGGCTCTACTACAGCCATAGCAGATGAAGTATGGACTCATGTAGCAATGGTTCAATCTGGCAGTAATAAAAAGTTTTATATAAATGGAGTTTTAGATAATACTGCATCTCAAGGACATGGAACTGCAAGACCAGCTACATTTAAAATTGGTTGGACAGGTTCTGGAGGTGAGTATTTTAAGGGTAGTATATCTAACATTTCTGTTTACAATGTAGAAAAATCAGCAGATGAAATCTACGCTATCTATCAGCAAGGTATTACTTATGATGAATCTTCACTTAGTGGACTTCAAGGTTATTGGAGAATGGGCGATGACACATCTGCATCATATCCTACTATAGCAGATTCAAGTTCTAACTCAAACGATGGTACTATTACAAATGGTGCATCAGATGACATAGTACAGCAAATGGTTGCAGGTTATGACATGGGGGCATTTGAGAGTAGTTCAGAAGAGTTGGGAGCAGAAAGATTTGGTGATCCAACATTCAGTAGTGATTTATCAGAAGATACAAATGATAGTAATTGGAGAGTTCAATTATCTGGACTTACTATATCTGATGGTAGGTTAAGATATTCAGATAGTGGCATTGCTTATTTATATGCTAAAAAAGACAATTCTGATGTTGTATTAACCTTAAATAAATTATACAAACTTGTTTTTACTATTTATGACAATACAGCAACATTTGCAATTAATACTTATAATGGTGGTAGTGTTGCAGATGCTCTAGTTTCTAATGCAAGTCATAGTGTTGGAACACATACTTTTTATGTGACACCAACAAGTGCACATACTCAACTTAGGTTATTAGTAAGTAGTGTATCATCTTCATTTAGTATGGATGATTTTTCAGTCAAAGAAGTCCTCCAATCAGCAGACCTAAGTGACTCTTACCCTGCCATAATCGATGTAAATGAGCCTGTTCTTGGAGCAGAGTTAATTACTAATGGCACATTTGATAGTAATATTACAGGGTGGGGGAAAACTCATATAAGTTCTACACCAGATGTAACTTATAATAATGGTAAAGCAAGAATTGCTTATTCAAGTTCTGGAAATACTATAAACATAGGTATTAATACAACTACTAATCCTTTTAGTGGTATTACAGGAATTGTACAAGTAACAGGGAATATTCAGATTGTAAGTGGTTCAATAGCAAGTAGTTCATCTTTTAAAGTTTATGAAACAAATACTGCAAATAAAGTTTCTGTTACTTTAGATGCAAATGGAGATTTTACTGCTTACATAATAGTTGGTTCAAATCAACAATTAGGTATATTTGCCTCTGCTGATGTTTGCACATTTGAAGTTGATAATATTACTGCAAAGCAAGTAAGTGGCAATGTCGGCACAATGACCAACCAAGACTCTGCTGATTTAGTCTATTCCTCAGTTCTGCCAGACCAATCCTTTCTCACAGGGGTAAACTCTGCGTATAACTACATAGACTTGGATGGAAGTGATGAATATATTGCCTCAAGTAGCAATATTGGAATAAGTGGTTCTAATGCTTTTACAATGATGTGTTGGTTTAATTTAGATGCAGTAGACGCTTATCAAACTCTAACATCAAGTGGTGCTGTAAGTAGTGGAGCAGAAAATACTTTTTTAGTATATAATACAAATAAACTTGCTTGGAACAATCAAATAGGTGCTAATGATTTTCAAGTGACTTCTGGAACTACTTTTGCAACAGGAACTTGGTATCATGGGGCAGTCACCTATGATGGAAATACAACTCTTAAGCTATATGTAAATGGTGAAGTTGAGGGTACAAAAACGGATGTAAATACATCAACATCAATAAATATAACTAATAGTGCTTTAAATATTGGTAGAAGAAATGATAATTCATTATATACAAATGGACAAATAGGGCAGGTTGCAGTATATAATAAAGCACTTTCAGCAACAGAAGTCGGTGCAATATACACTTTAGGCAGACATGATAACTTACTTGATAGCTACTCAGATAATTTAAAAGGCTATTGGGCAATGTCAGCATTAGATGCCTCAACAGGATTATCTGATGTCGGTAATGGCACTATATATGATCGCTCTGGTCAAAGTAATCATGGAACTGCTACCAATACAGAGGCATCAGACTTAGCAAGTTCACCAAACGCAGAACCTAATGGTTATGCAAAAGGTGATACAAATCGTTCAACAACAACACCTTAAAGGAATTAATTATGAGTGAAGAAGTAACAAACAGATGGTCAGATGACTATAGTGGTAGATGGGCAGGTAGGGCATACTTAATTGTGCCTGTAGCTGATATTGATTCAGCAGATGCTCCTACAGACTCAAATACAATCGCACAGATAAAAGCATGGATGGATAGCTATGGCTATGAATATACCTCGGATATGAGTAAATCAGACCTATTACAAGCCATTCCTGTATCAAATGCCTTTATTGCTAATGCAATACAATCAAGTAAAGACACATTACGCAAGAATAATGGAGATGATGGAGATAGTACCAAAGCACTACTAAAGTTTGCTTGTGATAATGATGCAGATAATGATCCTAGCGTATTCAGTTCTTACGATAAACTAAGCCATGCTCAAGTGATGTCGGTATTAAGTGGTAGTGAGTGGACTTCATCTATTGAGTAATATGTGCAGTTGTATTTATAATTGTATTTGCAGTAAGAAAGGTAATAGCCTTGCTGAGTTCGCAGTTACTATGGCTATCATGGCTACTTTGGCAACTACCTCTGCTCCTGCTTTTAGTCGTATCGGTGAGGGAGCTAAAGCTAAACAGACTAAGGCAAACCTTGAGAAGATTGTTAAGGCATCTCAGATGTGGTACAATCAACAAGTAGAAGTGAATGGCATGGGTAAGTTCCCAAGTCAGCCACATAGAACTGTAAGCATAGGTGAGGTTATTGATTACAATGATAATCGTAGAATAGAAGTAGATGAAATATTAGATGGTACTTATGTGCCTGTATTTAGTGATACTAGCTTTCTACATCTATTTGATAATGATACAATTAAGTCACCTTATCAAGAAGGACAATACTTGTATGCAATTATAGGTGGTTCTGGAACAGGCAATGCAATCGTATCACCTATATTTGTTGTAGTAGATCAAGAAAACCCAGAAGATTTTTACAAGTATTACAAACCATGATTAAAAACACCTTAATAAGAATAGCAGGGGCATTAGTGTATATAGGAATTATTTGTTTATTAGTATCGACAGCAGTTAGCTGTGAAGATGTTTACATCTGTGAATATGAATTAGATGTTTAATGGAAAAAAACAAGGGAGCAAGGTCATATAGGGCAGAAGTAGTAGGTTCTGATTCAATGGCAATCACATTGAATTTTAAATTTTTACTTAATCTATTTGCAATCTTTGGATCACTCATATTTGCTTATACAACCATAGAAAAAAAACTTTACACCATAGAAACAAAATTAGAACAACAAAGTGAACGTATACAAAAACTTGAAGAGAAACATGAGAGAGAGATTGAAAAACTTGAATCTTGGTACGAAAAAGCCAATCCTCTTAGATGGGGTAAATCTCGAAAGTAGTGATGTGTCACATGAATTTTTTATTAATAGGGAATTAAGATATAAATGACTGAGTTTATGGAATTGTATAGTGAAGGTGGAATGGTTGCTGTGGTTGGAGCGATGTTTATGTTTCTTGTATATAGCATGAATACAAGATCAAGCCAACAGGCTAAATCATTAGAAGATTTAAAGATAGAAAATCAAGGGCAGTCTAAACAAATATATGAGATACTTAAAGAAACAGAAGAGGCTAAACAGATTATTATTCGTCTTATAGATAGATTTAATAAATCTGATGATACATCTTTAAGACATAGAGAAGATATTATAAGAGAACTATCAGACTTACAGGAAAAAGTATCTTACTTATCTGGTAGAGTAAATGGGAACGCTAAGTAATGCCAGAACCTAAAGGCATATCAGATTCAAGTAGTTTAAAAATCTCTCTACCTATGATTATACAGGCAGTTGGGTTTATTGGTGCGTTAGTATATGGCTATGGACAATTAAACACTAGATTACAATTCTTAGAGGTTGAGAGTCAGCGTACAGCAAGTTATATCAAAGAAATGAAAGATGCACAGGATGATCCTATACCTTCTGATGTAAGGCAGGATATTATTTTGGAATTTATTTTAGAAGATATTGAAGAGTTAAAGGAAAATCTTTAATGGATAGTTTAAAAGTATCATTTGCAAGTTTATTTAATTATGGTTTATCACTATCAGAGGTAAGTTTATTCTTACAATGTTTAGTGGCTATTATGACTATTATTTATTTAGGATATAAAATCAAAAGGGAGTTATAGATGTTGAAAAAAGTAGTATTAGCAAAGATTATAGACAAAGCTAAAGACCACATTGTAGAAGAATATCAAGATGAGTTTATTGGTTATGTACAATCAGATGAGTTAAAAGAAGAATTAGCTACAAAAATAAATAAGAAATTAAATCTTCCTTTCTTAAATGAAGAGCAGGAACAGGAACTGTTAGAAAAGTTAATAGATTGGGTTACTGATATACTTGAAGATTTAGCTAAAAAGTAATGGCTCGTGATCCTAGAATTAAACGCTTTGGTCTTAAGGGTTTTAACAAACCTAAAAGAACACCACGACATAAAACTAAATCGCACATGGTTCTGGCTAAAGTTGGCACAAGGACTAAGTTAATAAGGTTTGGTCAGCAAGGGGTAAGAACTAATCAAACTCCTGCACAACGCAGAGCATTTAAAGCTAGACATGCTAAGAATATAGCAAGGGGCAAGATGTCTGGAGCATATTGGGCAAATCGTGTTAAATGGAGTCCATCTAAAACTAGGAGAAAATAATGCCTTACGGAAAGGGTACATATAAAAAGAGGGGTAGACCTTCTAAGAAGAAAAAAACAATGTTTAAACCTATTAAAAGAAAGAAAAAGTAATGCCAAAATTTGGGAACAGGTCAAAGCAAAGAATGGTAGGTATTGATCCTAGATTAAGAGAGGTCTTAGATAAACTTATTGATATAATGGATGTTACTATTATTGAAGGCATAAGGTCACCAGAAAGACAGGAAGAATTACTTAAAAAGGGTGCTACTAAGACTAAATATAGTAAACACCTTGAAGGTAAAGCTGTAGACCTTGCACCATATCCAATAAATTGGGAAGATAGGGAGCGTTTTCATTATATGGGTGGTATGATAAGAGGAATAGCAAAGCAACTAGGTTACTATGTTAGATGGGGTGGGGATTGGGATTCTGATGGTGAAATTAAAGATAATAAATTTGATGATTTGGTTCATATAGAGATTCTATAATAATTGTTTAATTATTGTGTAAAAATAGACCGAGTTTGTGCATTTAGCACTAAAGAACAAGATTTTAGTTATTGTGGGTTAGCCACAAGTGAAAATAGGATAGAACTTTTAAGTAAATGTCCTAAAAAACCTAAAAAAAGGTGGGGGAGAAGATAGTTTTTTGAAAAGAGCAATAGTAATACCAGACCAACACTTTCCGATACATGATCAGAGTGCTGTAAATGTTGTTTTACAAGCCTTAGAACTTATAAAACCAGAAATATTTATAAACTTAGGTGATGTGGGAGAGTGGGAACACAGCAGTCCGTTCAGATATAAAAAGGTTAAGACACCACCATTAGAGTATCAACTACCTTTAATTGATGAAGAGATTAAACAAGTCAATGAAGGTATAGATCAGTTTGATGCTGTACTTGATAAAATAGGGTGCGTAGAACGCTATATTTGTGCAGGAAATCATGATGAGTGGCTTACTTATGGGTTTGTTGAGAAATACCCATATATGAAGGATTACACCTTTAGAAAAGCGTGTAGATGGGATGACAGAGGTTATAAATACTTGAGTTACAATCAACCTTTAAAATTAGGTAAAGTTAATTTTATACATGGAGCATACGCTACTACATATCATGCGAAGAAACATCTGGAGGCTTATGGAGCTAACATTATATATGGGCATACCCATGATATACAACGCCATTCGCTTACTAAATTGGATTCTGGTACAATAGGAGCGTGGTCTATGGGTTGTTTAAAGGATATGAGTGCAGAAAAAAACAAATGGCTAAGAGGTCGTTTACATAATTGGAATCATGCGTTTGGTATTGTTACATGGTTTGATAAACCTAGAGGAAACTTTCAAGTAGAAACTATTGAAATAGTAAAAGGACAGGCAACTGTCTGGGGAGAAGTAATAAATGGATAAGAATACAAAGTTTATGCAAGTATTTAACGAAGAATTAGAGTTAGCAAATACATTTGATAGCTTAAATAAGTGTATAGAGTTATCTAAAGAAATATCATTAACAGATTTAATATCACCAAGTTCTAGGACTACAGGCGAGTTAGCTGAACTTATTTATAGGTTACAGAACTTAACAGAGTTTGAAGTTTTAGACTTTAACCATAACGAGGCTTAAATGAGTACATACGAGGCATCATATTGTTCACAGGCTGATGTTGCTCAAGTTTTACCAGAGATGGCAAAATATTCGCAACGATCTATATTACCACCGAATTGGGTGGCTAGTGGAACAAGTCATTTATTTTATAACTACTCAGCAGGTTCTGGGTATTCTGTACTATTTAAAGATGGGCAGGACTTAGGTGCTGAACATGGCTCACAACCATCATCAGATAATCAATGGAGATATGTAGAGGCTGATGGTAGGTTAGAGTATTACATAGGTGGTGGAAGTGCAAATACACTTAACGGAAGTGTCTGGGAGTTTGGTGAGGATCAAGATGCTAACCTTACTAAAAACATCTCAAGGGCGAGTGATTTTGTTAGAAGTATGGCAGGGATGCCGATATACCCACGCAAGGGAGTCGGAAGTGCATCAGCAACAGGGAATGATTACCCAGAAATAATTGTAATGAGTACAGCACACATGGTTGCATCCTTTATTACTGCACCTTATGATGATGAACTATCTGAAAGATTAGCTAGTAAGGTATCTAACCCAGAGGGAACAGGTTGGTTAGATATGATTCGCAGAGGTGAGATAAGCATAAGCCAACAAGAATCCTTACAAAAGAATAAGGGGATTGTAAGAAGGGTATCAGTAAATGGTTCTACAACCTCAGATATTGTTGATGTGCGTGGTAGACCTACAGCTAGGTGGGATTTAATTAAGATAAAAATCACAACAGCAGGTACACTTACCAGAGGAACAGAATCCACAATTAAATACTCTACTTTTGGAAGTAGTTCAGAAGGTCTACAAGTAGATGAGATGGTAGAAGATGAGATAGTAACAGGTGGATGGGATCATGTCGGTAGGGGTATGTATGTACGCTTTTCAGCAGGTGTACTTACCTTAAACGATACTTGGGAGATGGAAATATCTGGAGAGATAGGGCAAAGTGACACACCAATTAAAACAGCTTATATAGAACGAATATGATAGATTACTCTAATAAGATATTTGAAGTAATAGACCAAGTTCATCACATTGTGGCGAAAGAGATGGCTTTGCCTATCTATATGGATGGACATCAAGGAAATCATTCTGTATATATAGAACCTATCAGCGATAATCTGCTAGAGATACTCACAAATGGGCAAAATAGGCAGTACACAGTCTTAATATCGTATGAACTTACATCTGGTGGCAATTACACAGAAAACACCTTTAAACAGGTTGCAAATGTAGCAGAGCATATTAAGCGTTTATTTGCACCAGATAACAATGCAAACAATAATGCAGTCTGGTCTGGTGGTGAGGTTGAATCAGTTGAATATCAAAGAGATGAAGAAGATGAAACCAAAGTAAGAGCATTAATAACTTTTAGTTGTATAGGATATGAGGTAACAAATTGAAAATAAAATTAATAAAAGAACCTATTAGAGATGCTTTAGGTATCTGTTTTAATAAAGGTGCTTATGATCCAGAAGTTGTAAAACAGCTTAATGATGGTGAAGAGGTAGAAGTTGAACGGATTCCGAAAAAAGCTGAAAAATATGTTAAAGAAGTAAAATTAAAACCTAAAAAAAAGGATAAGAAATAATGGCTATAGCAACACAGGCATTTTCTCCAAAACAATTCTCGTTCCTAATTGCAGAGCAAGATGATTGGGGAACATTAAACCCTAATAGTGGTGGTTCACCAGATAACCCATATATTGCTCTTGATGTGGATTCAATCGGTACTCCATCTTTAAATGTTAATCAAGGATTAGAGCATCGCTCTGGAAGTCGTGTCTTACAGGCTACAGACTTTTTTCAAGATATTAAAGGCTCTGTAAAAGAGTTTAGTGTATCTGGAACAGCAACAACTGAAGGACTTGATTTATTACTTAGTAATATAACAGGAAGTGCAAGTGTACCTTATTCTGTAGCAAGTAATGCAGGAACAAGTACATTAACATCTGCAACTGTAAACCAAACAGACCAACAGCTTTTATCTGTAATCTATAAGTCAGCTTATGGAACTAATGCAGATTTAGCATTTAAAGATGTTTTATGTACTGCTCTTAGTTTTAATGGTGATGCAAATACAGAAGGGGGCAGAATAAAGTTCTCTGCTACTTTTAAGACAGGAAGTCTAGCATCAGATTTAACAGGCTCTACTACTACAATAGACACAGCTATAACTGCTAATAACTACTATATGAGTAATTGGGATGCTGATGACAGAATAATAGCAGGTCACGCTGATGTAATACTTTCATCTTTTAGTTTAAACATTACAAATGATGTTGAATTTGTAGGACTTACAGCAACAGGGTTTGAAAGTGTAACAAGGGCAGGTGAAATAAGTGCAACAGCAGAGTTTACTTGTGTGTATGATAGTAATACTTCAGCAATGTTTGAAAACTTTAATGACCAAGTAACAGGAGCATCTGAAGGTGCTACATTAATGGCTACTGATACAACACCATCTAATGGTGAGTTTGAGTTTAAGTTTGCTAGTTCAGTTCTTACAGATGTTAGCTTTAGTGATGCAGGTTTAATGATGTTAAACGCATCTGTTAAGGCTGTAGGTGCAGGAATTGGTTCTAGCACAGCACTATTTGAAGTAAGCTGTTAATAGAAGGGGGAGGAAATGAAGATAGAAGTAGATGGTTACACCATTCAGATTAAGCCTATTAACTATGTTGATAGGTTAGGATTACAGGGTGAGTTTGCAGATGTATATGCTAATGGAACAGATAATGTCTCACAGAAGGCATTTAATCTATTATTAGGACATACAGCAGAGATTGCCTTTAACAACCCAGATACAGCACTTGAAGAATATGATTATGAAGTGCAGTTGAAGATACTTACTAATATAATGAGTGAGTATTTAGGTCTGAGTGATAATCAAAAAAAATCCGATGGGGTTTAAGTTATGCTGTGTGGTATTGGTTTTTACAGCCAGACGAACACGAGCAATTAATCCTCCCCTACTCATGCTTGAACCCCATCACTCGGAAAACAAGGGATTATAATACTATAGATGATATTTGGCAAACAATTAAAGATGTCGTTGATGCACATGATCCAAAGCGAACTCTTGGACAGGAATTATACTATCTTGTGCCATTATTTGCTAATCCTCAATATGTATTGGATGAACATCACTTTGCTATTATCAATGAATATCACTATGTCAAAGACTATAATATTCCACTTGGAAAAACACTTAATAAAACTGATGCAATTAAATTGGATTACTTTACTATCATTAAGAATGAACTCGCATCAGTAATAAGACATAAACAGGAAAAAGATGGCAGATCAAAAAGTTAATATAAAAGTAACAGCACAAGGTGCTAAAAAAGCACAGAACGAATTAAAGGGTGTATCTGGTGCTATTGGTAAAATGGGCAAAGCTGTTGGGATTGCATCTACTGCTTACTTTGGTGCTAAAGGTTTAATAGCAGGTTTTAGTTCTGTTATTACATTAGCAGGTGAGCAAGAACAAGCAGAAAAAAAGCTAGAAGTCGCTTTAGGTAAAACATCAAAGTCTTTATTAGACCAAGCAACAGCACTTCAAAAGATGACCACTTTCGGAGATGAGGCAATAATAGGTGTACAAGCATCTATAGGTGCATTTATAAAGAATGAAGAACAAATAAAAAAAGCTACTTCTGCAACTTTAGATATAGCTGTAGCTATGGGAATGGATTTAAAAAGTGCAGGTGATTTAGTTGCAAAAACATTAGGATCATCTACAAATGCTATGTCTAGGTATGGAATAGAGGTAAGTGGTGCAGTTGGGAGTACAGAAAGATTAGAATCACTTACAAATAATGTTGCTAGGCTATTTGGTGGACAAGCATCAGCACAGGCTCAAACACTTGCAGGTTCTATAGAGCAAATGAAAAATGCAGTAGGTGATGCAGGAGAGGCTATAGGTAGCTTACTTGCTCCTGTAGTAATAAGCGTTGCAAGTAATATAGCGTCTTTAGCCAATGCAACAGGAAGTTTAGTAAATAATTTTTCTGATATTATAGATGGTAATTCTTTAGCATCTGCTGAATTTCAGTTGTTAAATACACAAATGGAAGATTTTAAAAAAGTTACTGATGAATTAGGATTTTATTCATTACTTGAAATGAACAATCAAATTAATGATTTATTAAGTACCATGCCTATAATAACTCCAGAGGTTCAAAAGTTAATGGATCAGCAACTTATATTAGCGGAAGCAATGAATAAGTCAACAAAAGAAATAAAAAAACAGAAATTTGAATTAGATTTGGATGCTGAAATTGAACAAGGTTCTAAATTAGCTGATTCAACTATGAATAGAGTAAAATCAGAAATGGAGTTAGGTAGAATAAAAAAACAGAATTTAGAAGAAGAATTGCGAGGTGCAATACTTTCTGGTCAATCTGCACAAAGTGCTATGAAGTCTATAGTTAGAGCAGAGTCAATGGAGGCTGTAGTTGGTTTAGTATCTAGTATATTAAAAAGTGTACCCTTTCCTCTTAATGTTCTTTTAGCCTCTGGAGCAGGAGCAATCGCAAGTGGTGTAATAGATAGTGCTTTGGGTGCAGTAAAAGCAGAAACAGG
>Ga0315315_10000743_pt1 | contig 28561 bp, 30 predicted proteins | sample M140m3416metaG_FD_203699 | JGI IMG/M metagenome (GOLD analysis project Ga0315315, IMG submission 203699) | Ammonia-oxidizing marine archaeal communities from Monterey Bay, California, United States - M1 40m 3416 | ecosystem: Environmental > Aquatic > Marine > Intertidal zone | place: USA... | reverse complement strand
AGCCGTAGCCGTAGCCAGAAGGCAGACAGAGCAATTATTATCGACAGAAGACATGTTGAAAGAAAACAGGGCGTAGATTTTCGCGTTTTTAGTTTTTTTGTGAAAGATTTGTGATAACATCGGCTGGTAGGTCGCTTTTTGCCGATTTTTCCTCTTGTTACGGCCCTCTTTTTTCCTCTTGTTAGCGCAAAAAGAGGACTCAGACAGGACTTATGAAGAGGCGGAAATGTTGCTGTTGTTAAGGTCCTCTATCCCTAACAACAGTAAAAAGAGGGTTGAAAGAGGGCTTACGAAGAGAGATATTTTTTTTTGTTTTTCTCTTTGTAAGGTCCTCTTTTTTATAGGAATCTTAGGAATTTTAGGAGGACGCACATACGGAGATGAAAAAAAGTTGGCCTGAAAATAGCCGTATGTGTGTCCATTTTTTTACGGTTGGCCTATGTCTGCCACACTCTGACATCTTTTGCGCTCATGCCAATGGTCGATGTAGACGTACCTACATTTGACCCCGCTGACATGACTGCATCGATGGACGCCCATGTTTCTCCAAGAGGAGGGGCTGGGAGACTTAACCTCGTCTCCGCATTAAAAACTGCGGTCGCGCTGTTACCGAAACTTTGGGTCAGTGTCTGGGTCCAACCTGCTGTAAGGCTGGGGGTGCCTCCGGAACTCTTCACTGTGATTACGAACTTCGCGACGATTACTTCGTTGGTGGTGGACCACGTCGTTCCGTTGCCGCCGAGGGAAGCGCTTATGGTGAAAATGTAGGAGCCTCCTTTCGAGATCGGTGGTGCAAGCGCAGTGTTGTTTGGAGGCCCGTCGATAACGCCGGCCACCAACGTAACAGATTCTGCCGGTATTGCCAATGCTGCACTTAGTTCGCTTATAGAACTTTGTGCTGCGGTAGCTTGCTTTGTGCCGTCCGCAAACGTAATGACACCAAGAGGGTTTGTGAAAGGTGCAAGCGTGAAACCTGACTTACTTACAACTGCGCCGTCTGCTGGATCGACTAAAGTAACGTCTGTTTTCAAATAATTAGGAGTGGTCATCTATACCTGTACGTTAGAAAAAAATTTAGATGTAGTCTACTCTAATTTCTGGCGTAAAAGTCACTTCACCAGACGTCGATGCAAGGGTGTTCGTCAGTGTGGCCTGCACTTCAATTCCTTCTGTTCCCGCCTGTAGCGCCACTATAGCGGCTTGGGCGAAATTAGGGCCAACTTGTTGGTTAGTGCTGACGAATGACACTTGGCGGGACAGAACTGCCGCGTTAGGCGCTGCGGTGTTGACGACGATGACTTGTATAGTTAAAATCATAGGCTCCGTCTGAGTATTTATTGCAAGAGCGTTTACGTTTAAGGATATGATAGCTAAACCGCCAGTAACGTTCAATTGTGTCGAAATTTGCGTGTTAGGAGTTCCTGGTGCTCCTGCTACTACGCTTTGAGCAGAGGCGAATGTGAAAGATTGCGTACCGTAGCCGAACGCTGTGGTCTGTTGTGTGCCGTCGGGAAAAGTAACGGCGCCACTGGTAAGCTTAAAGCCGTCCTTGCCGACGACTGCGCCAGAAGCTTTATCGACTAAAGTCGTGTTTGTCTTGAGAAAGTTATCAGCCATGAAATCTATACTTTATATAAGAAAAAAAAATTTCCCAAATAATGGCATCGTTGGCTCATTGGTTCTGCTCCCCAGCTCAGAACGGAGGTTACGACTTCCTGTTAACCAGTTTGGGGTGCTCTATCGCGGTCGCCGGTTCGATTCTCGGACTAAAGACCGCTATGGCCACCGGGGATAGACCAATCGGTCAGTAGAGAGTGGGTTATGGCCGAAGCACTGGACCACCATGCCTCGCTGCCAGGGTCGATGTGAACGCCCCCAGGTCTGGAGCCGAGCCTCGAGGTCATTACTTTTGCGTAATGATATCGAACTATACGTACTACCACAGTAATTGATCTGCGTACCACGACGGCGTATCTCTTATTGTTCTGTACTTCTCGTGCCGACGCTTATACAGTCTTCTCCTTTCCTCTGCAAACTCTTTGTCCATTGTCGCCAAGTACGTTGGATAGTCTCCCATGCCTCTTGCGCCCACTGACGCAACGACTCTGTCATCTTTGATAACATCTATCTTCTTATCAGATTTTTTTGACGGGCGAACATCAACTCCTAAAGCTTTTGCTTTGTCACGTGTATATTGTCGTATTGTGTAACTCATTGTATAGTTATTACTTATAAAAAGAAGAAGGCACAGGACTACACACGCATAGAACTCGATTAACATTTATATTTAACTATTAGATTTATTTGTGAGTCGTCTGGCGACAGCGTTTGCTTGTGTATGGGTTGGACCACGTGTGTTGGCAGGGTGTCGCTGGAATGTCTGTGATGTCTTGCTGTGCGGTACATTGCCCGTTGTTTCCGGTGCAAGATTGGCATGCTCCCCTATTTGGTCTTTAATGACGAGCGTAATAACGACATCTGGATCAAGAATTTTAATAGGCGAACCGTTTCTGTCAGTAAAAGTTAAAACCAGCTGAGAGATAGTTCCTGGCATTACCTTATTCCATGCGTACTCCGGTGGTTCAATAATGAGAAGATCACCGATGGCAGCCTTTGCGGCGATAGGATAAAGGACGGTTTGCGGATTGGAGTATACGTTCGCTATCACATTTAAGTTGAGGAATATGACGCTGTTAGGTTGGACATTAGGAGCAATATTCGAGAGCCACACGGCATTTGCCGTTGGGAAAGTACCTGCGGACACGATCTTTGGCGCCCAAGCTGACGTAGACAGTTCGTTGGTAGTAGTTCCGGTAATGGCACCCGGTGCCCCGACTATAGTTGGAAATCCAGGCGACGATGCGAGGTTCATTCCACAAACTAGGTCGGCAGTTGCGGGGAACGCACCCAGTGCGCCAACGCCTGGTGCATTAGGCCCAAATGCAAAGCCCGCCGCTGGAAGGTTATAACCCGCCAGCGTTGCTGGGGTAGGTAAGGCGTACAAGTTAAGCTGTACTTTGTACAAAGTAATGTTTGTTTGCAATTGAATGAAATATACGTATTCGCCAGTTGTAGCATTAATCAAAAACAGGTTGTTTTGAATGCAAAAGTCTTGTAGAAATGCGTTTATATCGGCAATTTCGTAGAGCCCATTCGGTAACACAACAGTATACGTCAAATTGAATGGACCGACCGCTGCTCCAGCACTATCTTGTGTTAATGTTGGGAGAGTAAATTGGAAAGTGTTGTTCAGGAGAGTCGTGTTGTTGATGTTCTGCCAGGAGTAATACATGTACAGTGTCGATAGTGCGACTTCAGTGCCTTCCATTGAAGCGCTACCTGGAACGTCATATACTAGTCTATTGTTGTCAGGACCAACAAAGTTATCTCTTGTGAAAGTGACCGTGTGCATCTTATACTTTACTTAAAGATAAAAATTTAACAGAATGAATCTCTAGATATGATGTATCTATCTGACTTGACGCTTTGAGAAGGCCTGTCTGCGTAATAGTAGGAATGACGCATCGCAGGGTTAATACGTCGTGATAGTTTATGTACAGCTTCTGGCTGGGGCAGACCTAGATTTGCTCCTCCAAAGTTCCATTCTGGTTGTTTGTTTTCGCTGGGCTCACGTCGCCCTCCTAAAGCACTTATTGGTGGTTCACCACAGTCTACGTCTCGAATTGTGTGAAGTCTGTTGGCACGCATCATTATACACTACCGGAAGAAAAAGAATTCATCTCAAAATCTTCTTCACTCGTTTCCTCCTCGTCGCCTTCATGAAGGATATCTTCAGACGGTATTTCTCTAAAATCTCGCAAAAATAAGGCTCGTCCTACGTTGTACAAGCAAGGGCCATATATTTCCGAGTCAATCAGCCATGTCCGGATTTGTTTCTCGGAGTGTTCGAGTTTTGCTTTCTCTCTTAGTGGTAGAGCGTACCACTGCTTTGATGAGGTTATAAACTGGACTATGTGAGCAACCGCGAGATCCTTGTCAGGGACATACTGCTTCCCTTCCTCTTTCCGCTCGAACAGCTGCACAAAAATACGATGCGGCAGGTACGACGACTGCAGGTACTCCTGGCTTCGCTTACGTACACTCGCAGGGATAAACTTTGCAAGTTTGTAGTTTTCTTTCCGCAGCAAATCCAAATGGCGCAAAAGAATGTTCATGAGGCAGTTGATTCTCTTTTTCCACCAGCCTTTCTCTTTTAAGGTTGGGTCTAGTGGGTACACATGCTTTGCCGGATTTACCTTCGACGGATTCGATGTAAATGTGCTCCCGTAGTGCATATCGATTATACGTTCAGCATCAGCGATAGTAGCTTCCTCCCGTAGTGGCGCCATCGCGTTTGTTTCCATGGCAAAAGTACCGTGGAGATGTACATCACATTTGTCTTTGTACAATCTTCTTGCCTTTACCGTTCCTCCACCAGTGAGATCCTTAATTACATTATTGTTGAGCGGGCTGTCTTTTGGAGGCTCCTTCATTATAATGTACCGCGCCTTATCTACGTTTGCAAGGTCTGGGTTGGCGTCGGCACTGGTCTTTTTTTTGGGGTCTTCTGTAAGAATCGCGTACGAAGCGTGGTAAAAGTAATCGCCATATGCCATTTCTAGCGCCTGGTTAAGTAAGCCTTTGCCATTACGTCCCGACCCGTTAAGTATAAAGAAGTGTTCAATTGCTCTTCCTGAAATACCTGACGCGGCAACAGTCAAAAAGAGGTTTTGACATTCCTTATCGGGCCAGATTTTATCAAGAACTTTTTCGAACAGTTCGTCTTCTATTTCTTTGTCTTCACCAACTGGCTCGTCGTACAGCCGGAAGGAGAACTTGCAGGACATGGTGACGTAGTCGTCGCGCTCCGCTGGTCTAAATTCCCTTTTGTTGATGTCGTACACACCGTTCTCAAAACCTATAATGTCCGTATTTGCGTCAAATTCCATATCGTAGCAGGACAGAGCTTTTTCCGCAGTTTTTAAAACGCCTTGTCGCCACGAATGATTGCTGGTACGTTGTTGGAACGAAAGCCACGCTGTGTTTAACTCTTTGTGGGTGTTCAGGTGATCTTCCGTAAACATCGATTGGAAATGATTGTTAACTTCGTCTCGTAAAGTGAGGAAAACTCGGACATCGTCAAAAACCCACTTGTAGCCGTCCCAGCAACACCACGCCTTGTCTGGCATAAGGTACACGTACGTCTTGCTGTACTTGTCTGTCAGTAGCCTTACTGCGTTGTCTTGGTTGAAAAACTTAAGCTGCGATATGATCGACTGGATTTTGTCCTTCGACAGACGCCTTGGGGTAAAGTCGACAGGATCTAACCCGGAGAGGTCATAGCCACCTTCAATAGGCTTCTGCTCGAACGAAAGCGATATGTTGAATTTGCGCAATATAAACGACTCCATCAGGGCGATAACTGAAGTAAGTCCACCCTCAAAGTCGTCGACATTTCTCTTCAACAACTTAATACCATCGAATTCGTACACTGCGCTAACGTATTTGAAATCTTTCGACGCAACTAAGTGCTGGTGGGAATTAGACAGGTAAGATAGCAGGTCGCCGATTATTATACTTTCGTACTCTTGCAAGTAGAGACCCATGAACTGCCCGTCTTTGTTCTTGTGCCTCTCGTTGTCAGACCGAGATACGTACTTTGTAAGTGATGGGTTCGCCTTTCTGAAGGCGGGGACGACAGATCTTACACCAGCCATGAACTCAGCAACGAACGCAGGCGGCTTCTTTGGGAAGTTGGTATTTCCTTTGTCTCTTTGTGCGAGAACAAATCCATCGTATGTACCGTAAAACACGAGACGAAGAAACATTTTCTTTACTTCTTTTCTGTCGACGCCGAGCTCTTTCGCTACGGACATCAGCGTCGCCTCGCGGTTAGATACGTACTCCACCAGCGACTGAGGTGGTGGTATGTTGTTCGTAATACACAGCTGCAGCAATAGCGCCACTTGAGCGTTTTTTAAGTCGATGTCGTAGTAATTCCCAGCAAATGTGTTTCGTACCTGCTTTCTGAAGGCGGTGAAGCCCAAGCTGTCCAAGACATACGGTCTGCCCCATGCTGCTTTTCTTTTAACGTATTTGACGGGTACTCCACCGATGCTGTCGTCGTACGACGCGACATAGTCTTCGATTTGTTTTCTTTCATTCGCATACAGCTGCTTCGCGAGGTCTGTCTTGAACCCTAAATGCCAAGAATCAGAAAGGAATGAGGATCCCAGCAGACGTAGTGCGTCTTGTTTGTCGAACTCCTCCACAAATGTTAGCTCTTGAATAGCGTTTACGGTTTTTGCGATTGTGATGGGTGCCATATTGATTAACGTTAGATAAATTTGTGAAGATATGTGCAAGTCTCTTTTGGACAAAGTCCATCAATTTTTTTTTCTATTCGATTTTTTCCTAAAATTGTCTGGTTAACATTTTACAGAAAGTTCTGGAAGGTCCGGAAATTTTTTGGAAATTGTCTTTTCGTTCGTACTCACAATTTTATTACGTACAATGTCGCTCCCAGAAACCAAAGAAATAGCTGAACTAAAGATGAAGTTGGCTGCAAGCGCTGCGGCACTTCAGTCGTTCATTGACAGCAACTACTTCTGTCAAAAAAAGACATTAGAAGAAGCATCTGACAAAGTACGTACGAGCGCAAGCGACGGGTACGAGCACTCTGCTGGTCTTGACAGCGACTGGGAAGACGAGGAAATCAGAGAGTATAAAGCAAAGGAAGCTCTTCTCTGTAGTGCTACAAAAGATAACTTTGCGGAAATCGCATCAAGTATTATTAACCCAACGCCACTGAGAGAATATTTCGGCGGGAAAAAGAATACCTTTGTCTACGAGTACAACAAGGACCCGTCTGCCGAAGATGAGGAAACAGACTCTGTCATGTCTGCAAGGGAGCAGGCCGAGCAGGACAAGCTATTTGAACGTATTGTCGTTAAGCCATTGGACCACCAAGAGAAGAAAGACGAAGTGGCTGCCTTGCGCATTGCGTCGAAGAAGCCAGCGCCTATCCTATGGAGACGATTCGAGTGCGTCTTTGCCATGAGGGAGGGCGACTGGCACGGAGATATTTGCAGACATTTAGAGGAGCAGTGCCAGCAGTATCTTGATGACTACATGGAGGAAGGGGCCGTCATCACAGAGTCTACGTTAACAAAGTGCCCAGAGTATGGCAAGGAGTTCGAAAGTTAAGATAATTTATTTTTTTTTGAACTTTGTTTTCACTAGAAACAGAATGTCTGGTGGTATGTTCGTTTTTCCGTACATACTTTTCCACGATGCCGCCGGACATTCGATTTCCTATGCGTGAAAGGTTTCTTTTTTTTTTTAATACTTTTAACTTTCAATAAAAATTAATATATCTTACAAGAATATACATGGCAGGCAACTCCTTGACCCCCTTAGTATCCCGCGAGCAGTACCGCGCTCTCTATCTAGACAACCTACAGTCTCAGTCAGCTATCAACGCCTTTAACCTCAACGCCAACATAGAGTGGGCGGCGAGTGGCGACACCGAGCAAGAGGCGGCCCTGGCAGCTACATTACAATCAATGTCCAAAGCACAAATCGCCTCTGAAGCGGACGCGTATGTACGCGCTTTAGTAATCGCCCGCGACGTTCAGTTTGTTTTAGGAAGACTTACATTCGACCAGAAAAAGTTCATTATTTTGAACTACGCTAAGATTGCAGGGCAAATGGCAAGACTTAACATCGCCAGGCCGGCCGCTGGCCCCATCTTCCTGGAGGTATTATACTCATTGTACACACCAATCAAGACAGACAACAGTGCTGACATTCTTGCCAACCAAGCCAAGCAAGTCGCTGAGGTGGCAGTCCAAGTTGGCGCGCAAGACGGAAGTAACGTAACGCAATTACCGCAACTAAACATAGATCCTACTTCGTTTACATCTGCGTCGAGAGAAACAAGAGCAGACACTATCACCACCGGAAATGTCGCACCGCCGAACTCAACGGTATCATCGAGCTCATCTGTCCCTTCGAACATTGCACTAAGCCGCATTACCAACGACGACAGACTATCATATATAGTAGGAGACGAGCTAGATTCCCTGCCGTCAACTCAACAAGCACGTAGTCTTTACTCTGCTATTGCGACACCCGCCGGCAATCGTTTGTTACAACCCAACCGGTTCGGACATTATGACGAACGAGGTGAAATTGGTATGAGTCCACAGCAGCTAGATACCATCGCCAGGTTTAACCAGCTTCAGTCTGTTTTAAGATCCCCAACTGACGAAGACGACTTCTCCGACGACGACGTTTCAACAATAACATCGATGCGTAATGCTGACGCTTCAGCCCTCTCGGCGCAAGGCATCATTGCAGACACTCACCAGAGACTTACCAGCAACAACCCATTGACCCCAGCAAATGACGATATGATCAGCGCTATCATGCACACAGCTGGCGATGGAAGTACCGTTAGTGACATGAACGATATACTGGAACTGCTAGAAGAAACTCACGACGACTTGTCTAGAGGCGACGCAATAGGACCGGTTTTAGACGTAGGAAGACGTCATGGCGGGGCCAGAGCGTCTTTGACGCCGGGAAATAGCTTCAACAGTTCATTAAACACTACCATATCAGCTCCTCCGGACCCTTATGCGGAAATAGAACAAGCGAGGCAGCGGGGGTGGATTGGCGGACGGCCGCCGCCACCACCAGGACCAGGACCGCCGCCTCCATTGCAAAGAAAGAGGGTTTACAATAGGCCAGCTCGTAAGAAGCAGCAGGAAACCCCACGTACCCTCGCTGAACAATTACTGGCTGGGAGGGAACAGCTACGATCTCCAGTAGCAACAGAAAGAACTACACCACTGACTCCAATGGAAATAGCAATGCAAAACATGAGACGAAATATGGGCTATGCCTTTGAAGAAAACGGCGACAACGATAGTCGTAGTGTAGACTGGTCAACAGGGAGCGGCATAAGACGCCGCAAAGCCCCGAGAGCCAGAAAAAGCACTGCGAAGAGACGTATGTACCTTGCCGGCGCTGGTGTTGCTTCTGCTGGCCCCAAAGCTGCTGACCACGGTTGGCAGAAGTTCGGGAAATATATATTGGCGAGAAACGACTTGGAAAACGGCGACAGAGTACACATACGTTACTCGAACGGTCAGCCAATAAGACGCATACCGGTAAAAATTGCGGGAAGTGGAGTGAAGGCCATATTGTCGTCAATAGCGGACAAGAAGAGACCATCGCCTGCAGCATTAAAGAAGCTTACAGACGACGAGCGGGAGTACGTACAGTCTCTAATTAAAACTGCATCTATTGCGCCTTCTGAAATAAGCTCAACGAAGTCAGACAAAGAGCAGATGAAGCACGAATTCGAGAAGATGAAGGGCCAGATTGTCGCTGGCAATGACAGTCCTGAACTTATTAAGAAATTTAAACAAACAATAAAAGCAATGCAACAAAACAAACTACTACCTTCGGCAAGCGTAAGCGAAATACTACATGAACTATCTACGCTCGGCCACTAATATCGTTAATTACTTGACGTAAGTAGTCTTCGTCGATGTCATTCTCCGAATCAGAATAAGAATAGTAAAGTGGGCCTTCTTGCTCCTCAACAGGGGCACAATGCCGCTCCACAGGGCTCCTCTCAAATAAGGGCTTATCCGGCACCTGTACCCATTCTCCATTAATACGTGTGTACTTACTTTCGTGCTTCCTGCAGAAGTTGCCGTAAAACGGGTGAGTGTGCTGTATTCCGTGACTTGCGAGCCAGTCATAGAGGCATTCCTCCTCTGACAGTTTCGGTAATAGCGACGGGTCCCACGGATCCCTAACAACGCACGGTTCGCAGCAGTGGTAGTCCGCTCTACATAAGGGTACTCCTTGGCACGCTGCTTTTCCGACCTGGCTGCTGATGTCAGGTGTCTCTCCATTCAAAATGTCGATGAGGTCCTTTGCTTCGTCTCTTATCTGCTTCACTTGATCTTGTGGAAGCTGAAGTAGCCAATCTGTATTGAATTCCGTCATAATAAAATAATGAAGGAATAGCTGAGACAGCCACCAATAATTTTCAAAAGAGCGGTGAAAATTATTTTCAGGGGAAAATCTGTGCCGAACATTCTAGAAGGAACCTCCCTTTTCAAAAAAAGTTTGTTTCGGCCTTTCGCCCACAAAACAACTATGGCAAGGTTCGACGCTATACGTAATCTTGCTACACAAGTACTGAAGGACATAGACGACACTCCATTAGTCGTCGACGCATCGACTCAGACGGACGATGTCGGCGACGAAGAAATCGTCTCCCTACTTCGAAAAAGAAAAAACGAGATATTGTACATCATCGATGACTTCCTCCGAGACAAAGAGGCGGAGACCACGTTTACTTACAATCTTAACGAAAGACGACTTTCTACCGGAAAGACAGCACCTACCAAGGCTCTCATTGCTGCCAGCAATTACGTCGACTACAGTAATGAAAGAGAAACAGACGAAGCTTCCCATACGGACACCGATGTTTCCGACGATTCCGTTGTCGACTCCGTCGCGCACACGACAGGAAAAAAGTCCGCGATTACATTCGATACGGACGTACACGAAGACGCATGTACAAGAAGAAGAAAGAAATTGCTAAGAGAAGTGGCTGCGGCACAAGGAGTAGAGTACGGCGACGACAAGCGCTTGTTGGAAATCTACAAAGGAAGAACAAACGAAGACCTTGTCAATATGATGCCAGAGAGCAGCCCAGAGCCTGCGCAACGTACATTAAAAGTCGATTATACTGGTATCATTGACGTCCAGAAAATTTCAAAATTGCAATATGCCAATCTCTCCAAAGACGGAAGAAAGAAATACATCGCAGCAGTGATAATAAGGCTCAAGCAACTGGTCGAAGTACACGGACCGCCCCTCAGTTTACGTGCTGTTAGTACAATGTACAACATTGACTACAACGCTTTCTACGACAGCTGGAGCGGCAGGAAAGCAAACCCTTACATTACGTAGAGACAGGCATAACTTCTAGTAGTCCTTTTCTGTATCTCTTGTCAGGCTCTTGCTCGTAATCAATAATAAAAGGACTAAACTTTTCTTTTGTCGCCTCTTGAAACATACGAAGAAGTTGGTCTCTGTCAATACCCAGCGACCCCTCGCTAAGTATCATGTTGACTTCTCTGTGACCTGAGAGCTTCAAAAGCACGAGATAGCTGCAGTTGTTACGTATTATCTTTGGTATAGCGAAGTACGACTGCGACAAATAGATTACCGAGCAGTTAAGTTTACGCGCTCTGATATAGTAGTTCTTAATCCTTTCTTGATTTTTTTCTAACACCAAGTCGTCAAACACCACTAAGTGATTGAGGTCCTTATCCATCTTGTCTAAAATAGGGGTGTTTGTTAAACCTTCTTTAATTTGAATGTCGTCGCACTTTTTTTGAAGGAATCGGTAGAGTGGCTCATCGGCGTTTCTGGTAATGACAGTGATATCAGCAAACGTCCCAGGGCCTTGACAAAACTTTGCTATGACGTTCACTAAAAAATTTGTTTTGCCAGATCCTGAGGGCGCAACGACGCACATGCGAAAAGGCAACTTAAGGTTGTGTAAATGGAAGTTGGGGTTCTCAGCGTTGTCGAGCAAGTTCTTTGGAATCTTCTCGTACATGTTTTCTATGTCGGCTTTCTTCTTCGACGCACCGCCGCTCGAGCTAATACCTTTCCCAGACAGAATGTCACGTATTTTTTGGTCCATGCTATATAGTGCTAATAGATAATTTTTTCCAATGTTAAGATATAATGAACCCGTCAATATTACCACAGAAAGGATTTATCAACCAGGCGCCTTACTTTCCTTACTACAACAATGTTTTCAACACATCAAACTTCGTTCAGAAGGGCACGTATGCGAGAAGGCCAGACTTCCGTCGGCAGATGTCAAGAGACCCGTTTGGTAGAAGACGCAGAGGGCCCGGTTTTGATCAAAGAGGACATCTCTAGATAGTATATATGGTGTGGTCACCAGAAACAGAAGATCTATTGGAGAGACTCCGAGTCAACTGTGTAAACTTAAGCGAGTATCACAGACTACGTTTTTATCATTTTAAAAGTTGGAACAAATACTTTAGAATACCCATGCTACTGTTAGCTAGTTTGAATAGCACAGCCAGTGTGGGACTGCAACAAGCAGGAGTAGAGCAAGGAATAGTAAGTGGTATAACGTGTGTGCTGGGCATGATAATGGGTATGATAACCGCCGTAGAAATGTATTTGGACATAAAGAGCAGCATGGACAAGGAGATGTCACAGAGCAAAGAGTACTATACGCTTGCCACAGACATATATAGAATGCTGCGACTCCAGTCAGAAGAAAGAGGAGAGGAAGGTCTGTCATATTTAGGAAAGAAGTTTGCGCAATATACAAAGCTAAAGGAGCAGTCGGATTTAATGAAACGTAAGATGAAGCACGATATGATGGCTGCTATTCCGTCTAGTGCAAAAGAGGGCTCTCCAACTCCGTCTGTCGAAGACTTAGAAGAGGAAATTTACGGAAAATTCAAAAAGACTTACTCTATGTTTTTTGGAAGGTCAAAAAATCACAAGAACGAACTATACATAGAAACAAACCTGGAATCGCCAAGAGGAAAGGACATTGAAGTTGGTCTACCGGTTGAGCACAGCTCTGGTTAACTGCTAGATAGAAACAATAACTAGAACCCGACTATGACAAGCACAACAAGTATGCGGTTCAATTCCTTAGGGTGTCCCCTTACAATTAGAATTAACGCTATCGGTCTGGCGGTGAGATCCGACTACCACCTGTGTAGCACCGTAACCCAGGCAGGAGATGTTGGTTCGCATAATTTTTTTTGCTTAATTAGCTAATTTAATTTCTTTAGCAATATTATAATGAAATTAGACGAACTTAAACTCGACCACCTCAAGCAAATCGCCAGAGAGCACAAACTCAAAGGTTTTTCGACAATGAAGAAACCAGAAATACTAAAACACGTAAGAAAGCACCTTGGTGCCAGGGTCAAAGTTGTTAACGGAAGACCAACAATGGAAGGGAAAGGAAAAAAGGACAGATGTTGGGAAGGATATCAACCAGTAAAGGGCAAGAAACCTTTTAGCAAAGGATCTTGTGAGAAGTCAGAAGGAGGAAGCATCATCGCAACGTCAAAGGGAGGAGATGGAGAGGTTTCTGATAGACTTAGGAAATTAGTAGACAGACTTAAAGGCGGCACAATTCAGGTTGCTGAAGGAAACGAGTCTGTGACAAACACAGAAGGTGGCTCTATAAGGATGCCAATGCGCGGCGGCACTATTGTAAACCCTGCATGCTCTCCAGACTGTGTGGAGCCACCTGCATGCAAAAAGAAGAAGAGGGCGGCAGTAAGCAGCGTCAGCGGTTTTGACCCTGCTAGCGGAATCAAGCAGAAGCAATATAAAGACTGTAAAGATGAGGAGCGAGAAAAAATGAATTGCCCCGCGGACTGCAAGAAGGCGGAAGGACCAAGTGACGCAATGAAGGCAGCTCTAGCAGTAACTGACGTACTAACAAAAATAACTAACAAAGGTATTGCCGCTGCGTTTACTCTTGGTAAGCCGGCCTTCTTTGCTGCGTGCACAGCCGCCGGCGGACCAGCTGGCACCGCCGCGTGCAAGACGCTCTACGACAAAATGATAAAGGATCCTGGGTACGAAAAAGGAATGATGGACAAAGCTAGCTTTAGTGCCACCGAATTGAAACTGTTAGAGAAAATTGGAAACGTACGTGACGACAAAATAAAAGGGTCTGCTATTCAAATGCCAATGGCAGGTGGTAGTGTAGAAAAAGATGACGAGGACGAGGATCCGATCGACTGGGACGACATTAAGTGGGGATCATTTACAGAGCAACTTAAGCAATACAACAAGCGGCACAAAAACAAGTTTACCGGAGACAAGGCGCTGTGTGACTTTGCGGACATGATCCTTTCTAACAAGTCAAAATACAGTACGACAACTAAAAGACGCGCGTCATTTTACCTTAATGTTTTAGCAAAGAAAAAGTGCGGATAAAAAAATATATCGCAATTGTATAGAGATGAGCTTTATGAGAAGTCAAACCATAGCTGCAGATAGGTACGTCCAAGCGCCTATCTCCCGTGTACCGTCTGGAGACTTAGCTTCCAGTGGAATGTCTTTCATGACAGGAGGAGCAATGCCGTACGGGTCAAATCCCGCCACGTGGTCGCCAGTGGGCGGCGCTGTCAGCAGACAGCAACTAAAAGAAGAGCAAATGGCCAACCAGAGAACAGGCAAAATTATTCGCAAGAATATAAAGAAACTAGCGAAAGGCGCTAGCGAGGGTCTGTCGGGTTTCCGAAGAACGGCACCACTAATAACTCGGAAAATGGGAGGAAAAGGAAAGTGTACCGGATCCGGTCATTGCCACTGCATGAAGGGAGGAGGTTTGTACGCTTAAGAAAATATACGTACAAGATATAGAATGGAAAGAGACTCAGGATACTTTAGGCACCACGCCCTATTTCAAAGACATCTTGCGCGTCATTCTGGAGAAGACGCGGGTAGGGCATTTAGAAGTGTGGAAGACTCCGCCCCGTCATGGCACTTTGGCATTAACGCTAAGAACAGAATTATGCGCGGTAGAGACTACAAAATGAGAGGTGCGGGATATTGCACGTTGGATAGAAAGAAAGGTTAATCTATTTATAAACAATACATGGACCTTAAAGAAGAACAAATCAATCAATCAGTGGAGACATACAGTACGGAACAGACGCGGCTGTTCAAAGCAATGAAAGACGCAAGGCACGTAAGCGACGAGAAGCCATTAAAGTTACAGCTGGCGTGTGTTAACAGCATTCTAACGCAGCTTCTTAGACTTCGAACGCTCAGGCGAATAGAGGACGAAAAAGTAGTTTAAACAAAATATAAATCATTAGTATAGAATGGTTTATATTTACAGACCTGCTGCGATGGGCAGAAACACTTTAGTCAATGTACAATCAAAGGTAAAGGCTGGAGAAGTAGGAATGGGACAACGTACAGATCAGCCAGTCAGAATGGAAACTTTAGACAAAGCAAGAAGTGGATTGTCTGGTGCTCTCCAAGACAAAATAAATCGGTTGGACATGAATGTTGCCGAGGAGAAAAAGAAAAAGAAGGAGCGTGCAAAGCCAATTAGATTTGAGCTGTAATTAGTTAGAAATTATTATCTAATGCCAGAATATAGCAATGAGCGGCGATTCTATGGTTTACGACATGTCTCAAATGACCGAGGGTGCTCCCCAGGTCTTTGTAAAACGCGACTGGTTGAACTTGCAAGACCAGAACAACGGAAACTACCGAGGAAACCAAATGGTTCTCGATACGTCTCAGTTGGCTAACTCCAACAAATACATGGCCTACAGAGAGGCTTACTTAGCAGTTCCCCTTCTGCTAACAGCAACCGGCAGTTTGCTAGCCGGCCCGAATGCTCCTGGTACTTCTGCAGGACGCGCATTCGGTCTGAAGAACTGGTTTGGCTCCATCATCCACAGTATTACATTGGACTACGCTGGTACAACCATTATTCAGCAAACCCCCCTTTGCAGCATGTGGCAGCAATTCACTCTGCTCACCACTTTTTCTCTGCAAGATGTTTTACTGAACGGTCCTTCCATTGGTTTCTACCCAGACACAGCTGATTCTTTCGCCTACCAAAATGACGACTCGCCAGACGGTCCAGGTGCCCGCAACAACTTTAACTGTCTTGCCCAACCACGACTTGTTGGTGTAGATCCCGTAATGGGTCTCTCTAACGTTGGTTTCCAAGAACGACAAAAAGTTCTAATGTACGACCCACAGGCTCTCATCGGCGCTGGTGCCGCAGCTTACACAAGTTTGCAATCGACAACTGCCCTCACGCAAATTTACAAGGGCTCTATCTTTAACAAGACCGCCAGCACCATCCAGACCCAAGTAATGGCTATAATTAGATTGAAAGACATTCACCCTTTCTTTAGCCAAGTTCCACTCCTGAAAGGAGTCTTTATGCGCCTTACGTTAAACCTTAACCAGCCTAGTTCAACTGTTACAGTTGGTGCAGGTGGAATCAATCTCGAATTAACAAGCGTGAACTGTCCTCTTGGAGGTGTCAACCCTTTGATGATTGCAGGAACTACAGTTCGAGAGACTGCTCTGCAAGCAGGTGCAACTGGCGTCGACGCAATCCCAGGTGCCCTCAGCGCTGCGGGCGGTGCCCCACTTAAACCTTTCGCTGCCAACGCCGGATCATCAATCGCATACAACTTGTCGGTGGGTAACACGTGCCTCGACAATGCCCTATCAACTGTAGCAGAGAAAGGTACCTTGGCGCAGAGCATTTTCCTCTATGTGCCCGCATACACATTTAACCCTACGTTTGAAGAGGCATATTTAGCATCGCCAACGAAAACGATTGTCTACACCGATATTTACCAGTTCCAGACAGCAACTGCGGGGCCAGGATCATCCTATAACTTCTTAATTACTAACGGCATTGCTAACGTTAAGAGTGTCTTGGTGCTTCCATTTTTCGACCATATCACTGAAGGCGCAGGTGCAGGTGTTTCGCAAACGACCCCTCCGTACCAAAGTCCTTTCGACCCTGCTGGCTGCGGTCCCACATCTCCTCTTGTCTCCCAGACTAACTTCAACGTCGTGGTTGCAGGTCAGAACATGATTTACAACACACAGAAGTACTCTTACGAGCAGTACATGAACCAGCTCCAAGGTTGCAACTCAGTTAACGCTAACTTGGTCAACGGTATTACATCAAGCATGGTTTCCCAAGCAGATTTCGAAAATTCGTACCAATTTTATTACGTCAACACTGCAAGAATGCTTCCGGTCGACGAAGCAGTCCCAAAGAGCGTGCAGGTTCAAGGACAAAACTTGTCGGAACGAACTGTCCGATTTGTTGTTTTCATTGAATACGGTGTACAGGTCAGTGTTGATGTCTTGACAGGATCAAGAGTCTAAATTTTTAATTTTTAACAAAAGAAGGCGATTTATACAAACAAGCAAGTCTAATCGTTTCGAGTTCTCCTTCTGCACAAGAGCTAGCACACGTACTGCATAGCGACATCTGCTTTTTCCCATACTCTTTTCCGAGACATTTGCTGCAGGTGGTTTCCGGACACATGTAGCAGAAAAGTCCGTCTTTAGCCTTGCTTTTGCAAGTAATGCAGTAGTGGAGAGGGCAGAGGTCCATATCAGGGTCGGTTACGCATTGCCGGTGGTAGACCTTGTTGCACTTCGATGATCCACACACGACCGCGCTTTTTAAAGACACCTTCTCCTTACATTCGAAACAGTGCTTTTCGAGTAAGGGTCTATCAATTTGTACATACTTATCGTAGTATGTATAAAAGCTTTTGTAAGGGGTTGTTGGAAAGCAAAAGTTCTCGCTAAGCCAGGAGCCAAGCTTGTCCTCACTGAAAGTCTTCCAAACGTACTCTGTTCGTGGAGTGTTTGGGGGAGGAACCTTAATAAGACTTTGAGCGGGTTTCTTTTTCGGTTTGCGGGAAGATCGACGGGGCGGTGTAGCGAGAGGCTGTTTCATTTCTTTTTATTGTGACGTACTCGCTACAGTGGAGACTTTTGTAGGCTCTCGGTTTTTGCCTGATTTCTTTCTTTTCTTCTAGAAGGTCTAAAGATGGGTCGTACCAATATGCAGAATTTTTTGATTTTTCCATTCGCTTCTTTTATAGTAGCCCCACAAATTAATTATGGACGAATCAGGAAACTTTGTCGCTCAAGTGGTTGCTGTGCGCTACAAGGCGCCTTACCAGTACTTTGCAGTGCCTCACGGTCTTAGCTTGCTTGACTCTGACCAAGTGTCGGACTACTGGATACACAACGAAGTGTTAAGAATACGTCTCGCGAAAGATTTTGTCCAAAGCTGTCCTCAGCAAGGTTGCGACGTGATCCACGGCAAAAACCAAGTAGTCTGCGTCGACGCTTTCGAGAGCATCGAAGCCAGTAACCCAGGTCTTACAAGTATCCCTAATGACATAGATATCGTAGAGAAGACGACTGATCACCTCCGCAGGCTCCATAATAGAGTCAATGTCGTTCCCGCGGAAGCTCACGTACCTGTCGCTGACGATTTCCCTCACTGGAACAAAATTGCCGCAGGTATCTTCGGCGCAGTAGATCACATTGTCCTCGAGGCCGATATCCCAGCTATCCTTGCGTCGTGGACGTGGAATGTAGGGGACGCCATCGCCAATGTCTTGGGTTTCGCTAGGAGCAACCATTAGGTTTTATATTTTACATCTACAGGAATTTTGTTCATACCGTTGCCGGCCATTGTTGCTTCTGTGTCGATTGTTTCCGGGTCGGGCATTACATTAATTTCGTTTATTTGTTTTTTTCGTAGTTCAGGGTCCTTTGCAAGAAAGAAATGCTTTAATATGTACTCGTTCTTCTTAAAGTCTGTAGATTTGTTTAAGTCCTCAAAAAAGTCGAGAAAATTCAACGTGTCATGGCCTAAGTTTTTTGTACTGTGTGGGCCGTTGATAAAATGCGCAAAAGCAAGTTGGTACCAGCCACACGCTTGATTGACTAAAGACTGAATGTCTTTTTTCGGGTAGTTGACTTTGGTGTCGTCTCCGAACGACTGCTTTATTGCTCGTTCTACGTCCTTCGGTGGTGGAGAGCCGAAGCTGTCGAAGTACATCGCCTCCTTACGTCCATTCCCTGTCTCGTTCACTTGGAAACCAGTCCAGTGAGATCCTGTATTTTGTCTTCCGCTGTCCATCTCAGCATCTTCTAAGTTGATAATGTAATACTTGTTTGGCTTTATTGTTCTTGGGAGTTCGTCTTTAAAACCAACATATGCTAAAGGAATGTCCATACGTCCGGCCAATTTTTCGAGATCTGTGTTTGTTAACATTATACTATTGCTAAAGATAATGTTAATTGCGTTTAAATTATTTATCCGTTCATAGAGAACATGCCAGGCGGCTGCAAAGCAACGGGAAGTTGTGTGAACATGTGAAAGTTTTGTTGACCCGCTTGTGGTGCTAAAGCAGGATTACGTGGACCAAGGAGGTTTCCCCCGGCACCAATGTTTGTTGGCGGAGAAATGCGTTGTCCGATGGACCCTCCTCTAATACCGGCGTGAAGACCAGCACCGGCGCTAAGTCCGTATCCGGCATGGAGACCGGCACCAGCGTGGAGACCAGCGCCAGCGTGCAGACCAGCTCCAGCGTGGAGACCAGCACCAGCAACTAGGCCCTTACCGAAAGCTTCTACCTGACTGTCGTATTTGTCCAACGCCTTTTTCCGGGCAGCCCTCCTTGCTGGATTTGCTGCACACTGGTTAAGAGCTTTCCCTAATTCGGCACATTGGTCAGACTGGGCGGGTACGTCAATGGTAGAAAAGTAAAATGGGTCATCAGAGTCGATATTCATCTTTGGTGCCTTTTTCTTTGGTGCGGCTTTTGCGGGAGCTTTCTTCGAAGCACGAGCTTTTTCTAATTGCGCAGCCAGTCTTTTCTTTTTAGCGGCAGCGCCCTCTCTCTGTCCTTGCTTTTTTCTACCCATACCGTCGATTTCGTGAGATGCCTTGTCAACGGCTTTGTCAAGGCCTTTGTCAAATACTTTCTTCCAGGCATCGTTAAGTTTTGCTCCGGTACGTCCTAAGCCCCAGTCGTGGCGGTAAAGAGAAAACTTGCCGCCTTCCATCTCCTTCGCACATTCCTCTCTTTCGCCGGCGTCCATATCGTCTTTCATGCAACGTTTCATTTCTTTCTTGAATTTCGCTTTAGTAAAACCCATCTTTTTCTTCGCGCCTACGCCAAGACCATCGATTTCGTGAGACGCCTTGTCAACGGCTTTGTCAAGACCTTTATCAAAAACCTTTTTCCATGCGTCGTTAAGCTTTTTGCCGGTACGTCCTAAACCCCAATCGTGTCGGTAAAGTGAGAATTTGCCTCCTTCGGATTCGTCGTGTTCTCTCATGTATACACTTCACGAAGAAAAAAATATGTTGGATATGTATATGCAGCGATACCATCACATTCCGCTAAACACAATTCACTTGCCAAGTTCTGTACGTAAAGACATTAAAGGAGGTGTAATAATAGAAGAAGAAGAAGGAGACGGTACAATAGAATACCCACTCCCATTTCCTTCAGATGTATCTATACGAACATCGCCGCCGACAGGTTTCTATCCCGACTACACGTCTCCTCGCGGTGTCTCGTATGGTATTAGCATGCGTGATTCCCACCCAGCTACCAGGCACTTATTTGCAGGTGAATCGCCTGAGGATTTTACCGCAAGGACATTAGACGACTTCAGTAGCGGAAGAAGAGTGCCACACTTAGAAGATCTGGCGCACGCTGTGTACCACGACAACTACGGTAGAGACCTCAGTCGAGTCGGACGGGAAGTTGGCATTCAACTATCCCGCATGTTTGCGGAGGGTGAGATAATACCTGACGACATTAACGCTATTCATGACACGGAACATGCTTTCAGACAAATGTTTGCAAACCAAAGAAGAAGGTTGGAAACACTTCAACGCAGACGTGATCGTAGGGTAGATGCTGAAAGGAATGAGCTTGCTACGCCAGGTGTTAACATAGTAGAAGATGACATTTAAATACGATTTTTAATCATATATACTCATTTATATACGATTTTTAACCTTAAACCACCCTATACGCTTAAATAAATCGATTTATTTAAGCGTATAGGGTGGTTTAAGGTTAATTTTACTATTTAAATATCATACTTTACTTAATTATGTTATTTAAATCTACCTTTTTGTGCTTTCTTTTGCTTTATGGATAACTTTGCTTCGGCATCTCTGTCCTTGTCAAGTCTTGCCTGGAGCATCTTCATATTCCTTTTCCTCTCGGGGTCCATTCGCGCTAGCGCCGCCCTGTAAGCTTTTACATTGACCCAAGTCTTTAACTTGTCGTCCCACTCACCTGGTACGTTAAACTTGCCTTCCCACAGTTTTCTTTTGTAGTCTGCCTCCATAGATGCCAACCGGCTATCGGCAACGCCTTGGCCAACTAATGGGTTCTTTATTTCATAGTTTTCTTTTTCCCCAATTTCCATATCACCTAATTTACTAAGGTGCTCATACGAATGCGCGTCAAGTGGGTCCTTTGTATTCGCGTCAATTGAAACTGTTTTGTTCCTTGACGCAAGCGGAGACCGAAAAGCTGAAACAGGATCTTGTTCCGTACGTACGTCTGTTTGGTTTCCTTTCTTCGATGATCCGTACAGAACTTCTCCTGGTCGCGTCGCTTTATTTACAGTAATAACTTCCTTGCTGTCGCCGCCAAGCATCTGAGCTTGCAGACCTCCTTGAGAGTGGCCTATCGTTGTTACCATGTCGCGGCCAAAAGCGTTTTCCGCGTCCTTCTGTACCTTACGCGCGTCTTTATATCTTTTCGTTTGCTTATACCCCATCTCGCCAGTTACAGCGTACACAAGGTTGTTGCCCCAGTCCATAGCACCCTGCGTTCCCTTGTGGGCAACTACTACCTGTCCGGTACTAGGGTTCCTGTACACCTTTGAGTTTTTTGACGACATACTTTTTTCCATCTTCCAATTGTCGACTGGTTCGCCACTGTAAGAAGACGAAAGTAACTTCCTCAAATCCGACGCCTTTAATGATCCTCCACGTACTGCTGGGCAGCAATTAAGTACTGCGCCGCCGAAAGATCCGCCTATGCTTTCGTCTTCATACACAGTGCTCGGATTTACGGTGAAGTCTAGATAATTACCTGTCTCATTAGCTCTTCTAAATCTTTCTGCCTCTCTTTCGTCTGTGCCCATGCGGCCTACGTACTCTACACCTGGTGACTGGAAAAGCTGTCGATACGGGCGGTTGATGCGCGACAAGTTTTGGTCAACAGGGTTTGACATTGGGCTGAACATGGTTTCGTAGGAACTATCGTCGTAGCTTCTAGATAAACCTGGTGACTCTGACACATCAATAGATTTTGGCGATTCTTTCCGGATCCTATACGCCCCAAGGTGAGGCGACTGGTATTGACCGAGATCGACTGGGCGGCGATTAGACTGGTACTGTTCGTCGTCAGTGTCGTCATCTGTATCTTCGTCGCTCTCCACTAGGAAACTTTCCTTCTGCTTACTACCAATGGGAACAGCCACCACCTGTACAGGCGGCTCTTCTTGTACGTATGATTGGTATTCCTGTGCCGGAATCGGCGCCATTGGTGGTAGTGGCGGGATTTGCGCCATCGGTGGTACATCAGCAGATTGTACTGGCCGACGCTGGGGGATACCTGGTCTTGCCGCCGACTGCTTTGGTTGTCCGTCCGGAGAAACCGCTTCCGCGTCATTTTCTTTTTCTCCAAATTGCAATATTACATTTACGTTTCCATCTTTCTGTTCGATGTGAGGGCAGCCACACAATTCTTTGTATGCTCGTTTAATTTCGTCTGACTTCATGCACTCAGCGTGGGACATACCTAAGTCTTTGTTCTCATTTCTGAATTCTTTTACAAATTGAGGGAACTTCATATGAATTATATAATTCCTAAAGAAAATAAAATTTCATATAAACGCCTAAAATATTCCTTTGTCGTATGTCCAGCAGTCGCCAGGTCTCCCAATAGTACCGGGAAAGCCAGATGACATAACTTGCATCATGTAGTCCGTCGAACCGGAGACATTCAAAGCTTTGACTTGTATCTCGCTGTAAATTGCTTGGTATCCAGGTCCTGGTGCCGTTCCGAATACTTTCAGAGTGTAAATAAATGGAGTGAGCGTGCCGGTAGCAGTGTTGTCAGAGCAGAAACCCTTTCCTATCACTCTAACTTTTGTCCCTGCACCGAACTGACTTGAGCTAAGTCTGCAAATGGTGTTGGTAGCAACATTAGTTACTACCGGGACTCCAGTGGTATACTCTGTACGTGTCATGGCAAGGTTAAAACTGTTACCACTACCGTTCACAAATCGAGCTGCCACTAGTTCGTCAGATGTAAGTTCAAGTCCATACCAATCGCTGCCCCAGTTGTGTATGTATCTCCATCTTTGCGGAGCGTGCTGCCAGCCTACGGAGTAGGTTTGTCCTTCCTGGTCGTTCGGCTGGCCAATACCGAATATGCTGAATTGATCAAGCTCGACAAGGTTACCTACGTATCCGCCTGCTTCCACTCCTGTACCGTTTCCTTCTAGGGTCTCAGAGGTGTTCGAAACGTTGAGCACTGTACCGCCGAGCGATAACGCTCCGCCACTCTGCAAGCTTGTACCGCTACCGGAAAAGCTGTCAATCTGTGCATTTGCGTTGAGTGCAAAATTAGTAGTAGTAGTTATCTGCGTCTGTGGACCAGCAATAAAAAGGCGTGTTTGGTTAGCTCCGTCGTCTAACCTGTACTCAATTGCGTTGAACAGTTTAAATCCACCGCAGTCTAAGTCTGCTGTTAATGGGTTAGTGACTCCGCCACCGCCTCCTCCACCGTTAGCAATTGCGGTAACTCTACCGTTAATGTCTAATGTAATGTCTGCGCTTGTGTACGACCCAGCTAATGCGCCTGCCCCGGTGTATGCACTAATTTGATACGTACCGTCTCCGTGTACGATACCATTGGGTAGCGTTTCGCTGCCTTGCCCTACTGGGAAATTTAACTTATCCGCGTCTTTTCTTACACTGCTAAAGGGATAGTTAACAGGATTAAATACAATGCTGTCTTGAACTGGTGCAGGTACGTTTGCCATATTGTTCTACTATATAAGAACAATATATTTTATACTTCGTGAGGTAGCGTCTTTGCTATTAATTTGTTTTCCTCCTCTGTGTCGAGGTTATCGTACTTAATGTCTTCTCCACCTCTCTCTTTGTATATCTTTCTGCAGTGTTCTACAGCCTCTTTGAAACCATTGCGGAATAACAAATTCTTCTTTAGTTCTTTATTGTTGCAGATAGAGTCGACAACAAGCTGTGCTACGTCGTCGTAAGACATTTCAATCTTCTTTGTTATACCGTGCCGTATGGAAACTTCGACGCGGAAACGGTCCCTATCCCCTGTTGTTGTCACAACTGCTCCAGTACTCTCTGGTCCGTCGATCCAGATTACCTCATTGTCGGCATAGTCGCGTATGTCCATTATACACTGTTCTAAGATAATTGTTAAATAGATTTAGCGCTAAATTTATATCTTGCTTAATATATAATGGACGCACAATCCCTAAAGCAGCACATTCAGGAAAAGAGGCCGAGCCTGTCGCAGTCTTCGATAAATACGTACGCTAGTATACTTCGGTCACTACATAAGGGTGCATTTGGAACACCTGAGGTTTCACCAAAGAACTTCAACCAAACAAAAAAAATAATGGAATACTTAAAAGACGTTCCACCTAATAAGCGTAAAACAACATTGTCTGCTTTGGTTATAGCGACAGACAAGAAGGAATTTAGGGACTTAATGTTGTCCGACATACAGGACTACAAAGAGACAATTTCTAGGAACCAAAAGACAGACGCACAAAGAGCGGCGTGGGTAACAGAGGAAGACGTAGCTAAAAAGTACAAAGAGCTGGAGAAGGACGCTACGATGCTGTTTAACAAGGGAAATGTGTCGAATCCGGAACTGCAGAGAATCCAGAACTACATTATTCTTTCAGTTCTTGGAGGCATGCACATACCAGTCCGAAGAAGCAAAGACTACGTCGACTTTAAAATTAGAAACATCGACAAGGACAAAGACAACTACATGGACAAGAACAAGTTCATTTTTAACTCTTACAAAACAGCAAAAAGCTACGGCACTCAAGTTGTTAAGATACCAAAGAAACTACAGAACATTATAAAGAAGTGGATAGCAGTTGTCCCAGAAGACGTAGACCACCTACTCTTCGACACGAAACGGCAAGGACTTGGAGGTGCTGAAAATAAGAACGGCAATGGCAGCGTCAAGCTTAACCAACGCATAGAGAAAATATTCGACGGCAAGAAGGTAGGAGTGAATGGCCTCAGACACAGTTCTCTAACTGAGAAGTTTGCCCCGATGGTTGAAGCTCAGAAGAAAGCGGAAAAGACGATGCGGGACATGGGCTCGAGCGCGGAGATGCTAAGTACGTATGTAAAGACGGATTAAACGGTGGAGTCTTTCTGTAGACCTTTCTTTTCCTTTTGGGTGGCGGACTCATGAATCTCGCTCTTTTGGCGTCGTCTTTGGTTTTCAGTTTTGTTAGGTTCGATGCTGCACCGAGGAGTTCTTCCCATTCCTTCTGCTCGCCTTTCTGCAGAGCTCTCTTCCTCTGACTTTTTTCAGCAGCAAAATAGTCGTCTCCTGTCGACGTAGGGAATGGTTGTGATTCTCTTTTGCTGTGGAGCCATTCGAGGTTCTTCATAAGGCTTACGGCGGTCGATTTTGTGTTCTCTTTTTCCATGTCGATGGAGTAAGGGAATGGAGAAAGCTCTTCGACGTTCATATCTATATCCTCCGCAGCGTAGGGGCGGGGGAAGTAATAAGAGTGTGGCGGCTTCCAAAGGTATGCTCTGGTCATCTTCTTTGTTTTGTGACCTATGTAACATTTGAGACAAGAAGTTCGAATCTAACGTTAGATCGACTTTGGATCACCTTAGGGGGTTGCCGACTGACCATCTAAGCTTCTAGAACAATTTGCTGTAAACCAGAATGCCAAAAAAAAAATTGAAATTTTCTTCACGTCACTGTTTTTCACAAATCAATACAATGGTCGCTGTAAAATCAAATCCGAGACCGCGCTTTACCAAGCACGTGAAAAGGTATGAACAGGTTGGAACTCACATCTACTGTCCAAAGTGCAGTTACCACTGCCACTACAAAAAGACAACTACGATGAGTATGCACTACATAAATGAACACGAAGAGAAGCGCTTCGTGTGCATTGAATGCGACAAAGGTTTCGGGTCTCGATGCAACTACCTGCAGCACATGCAGAATGCACATAGTGAGGAGAGACCGTACAAGTGTCCATTATGCCCTGTACAAACAAAGACAAAAGGGAACCTGCTTAACCACTACGGAAAAGAACACGTAAATGACGCGGAAAAAAAACGCATGATGCAATACTTCACTGGTGGCGACTATATGTGCGTCGATTGCAAAAAGCCATGTAAGAAGACAATGATAAACTACCACGTAGCCTACTGCTCCCCATGCTCCGTTATGTCGAAGAACTATCACAGTACGGACGACCAGCTGGGCTTATGGATAAAATCGCTTGACGCGGAAAAGAACAAAAGCGACGCTATTGACGCGTTAATATCCATTCTAGATAGCCCTTAGATTCCTGTAGCATTAGAACCTCGACAAGTCATCAAACGCCGTGTCGCGCCCACTAGTGTCTGCTAGAGCATATGCACTTACATTACGTTCGAAGAAATTTGCTTTTGAGTCAAGGCTAATTAACTCCATAAAAGAAAACGGATTAGTAGCGTTGTAAACTTTTTCACAACCTAGCTGTAATAGTAAGCGGTCAGACACGTACCGTATGTACTGCGACATGTGGGTATCGTTCATGCCTATGAGTCTCACGGGCAGCGCTGCTTTCATAAATTCTACCTCTAACTCGCAAGCCTCCATCACAATATCAGTTACATGAGGAGAAGGTTTTACTTTGTGGTACAGGTGTATCGCGAACTCGGTATGAAGGGCTTCGTCACGAGATATAAATTCATTGGATAACGTTAGACCGGGCATTAAACCTCGCTTCTTTAACCAATAAATTGACGCAAAGGAGCCGGAGAAGAAGATACCCTCTACACAAGCGAATGCGACGACCCTGGTGCCGAAGTCAGTCTGCATTTGTATCCACCTCTGCGCCCACTCAGCTTTTTTTTGAATTTGAAAATCGTTTGATATTGCGCGGAAAAGCTTCGTCTTCTGAGATCCGCCCAATGCGTCTATAAGAATGGAATACATCTCACTGTGGATATTCTCCATGGCTATTTGGAAACCGTAGAATGCTCTTGCCTCAGCGAGCTGTACGTCCTGCATGAATCGAGACGCTAGGTTTTCAGCAACAATACCATCAGAAGCCGCGAAGAATGCAAGAACCTTCAAAATAAAGTCCCGCTCGTTTACGGGCAGTGATTCCCAATCTCTTAAGTCTTTTGATACGTCTACTTCTTCTGCTCTCCAGAAGCTATCAACTTGCTTCTTGTATAGCGCCCAAATCTCGTTGTCTTTTATTGGAAACATGACATAGCGGTCTGGCGTTTGTTCTAAAAGCATATAGTAGTTAACAACATTTTTTTAAGGCAAATTATTATAATAAGCGACAATATTATCGACAAGACCTAAAAACGGCATATCCGGACTGTAAGCAGGAGAATTTGGAGACGGGAAGACAGCTTTTGATTCTCGGGTAATTTCCCACTGATTCACGACTCTTCGATAAGTCAAAAATAGCAGCGGTCCCGATCGCCACCTGTGACCTTCTTTTCTGTACGATAATGCGCATACCATGTCAAACTCCGCGTAGTCGAGCAATGCGTGCGGCCTGGAGCGGGTACAGTACACAGGGGAGATGTTTATACAGCGGTCAGCGTCTACGCCCAACGACCTTAGAGTTGGTATTAGCCGACAGTCATCAGCAAATGCGTAAGCAAGAGATTCAAAGATTCCACTTGGTTCGTAGGTTTGGTACAAATACCGATTCGTGACTTTAATTGTTGTCGAAAACAATGCGGTTGTAGTCGAGCGAGCAGTCGCAGCGTTGTAACGGCTGTCAACAGGTCTGTGTCCGTCCAACCATGGCTTGTAATTGCGAACAAGCTGGTCTCTTGCGTAGAACAACTTTGATTCCGCTATGTGCTGCCGTGCCCATGCTGGTGCTTTTGCCATGTTGTTAAACAGAGGGCCTTGAACTATCGGCGGTAAGTGGTCTTGGTTTGTGCTTTTGTATATGCAGCCCTCCACTATGGCGTAGCCAGTAAATCCAAGCGTTTCGCCTTGAGGAATTCTAACGCCATTTGTAAAAACAAATCGTTCCGCAGCGGTCATAGTGTCAAACCTCATGCCTTCATAGCTGTAATTAATAAGGTCCGTACATGGTCTACCGCACATCGGCGATGCTGACTGCTGGTAGTCGTCGATGGTATCAGTCGGTACCCGGTAATCTAACCGTCTTCGAACTGCTGGACGACTTTCTGCTGGGCTGATGTACATTGCTGCTCTAACATTCTGTAACGGTGTAACGAAGGGAGTATGATTGTTTGCGGCTGCCGCGCCAAGTTCTACCGCAACTTGAGGAGGGAAATTTCTTCTGCATGTGGGGCAGCGTTCGTGACCGCTTTGGACCAAGCGAATTGCACAGGGTACGCATGGTTCGGAACCTGGGTGTCCCACCTCGCACAGCTGTATAGCCGTAGCCGTAGCCAGAAGGCAGACAGAGCAATTATTATCGACAGAAGACATGTTGAAAGAAAACAGGGCGTAGATTTTCGCGTTTTTAGTTTTTTTGTGAAAGATTTGTGATAACATCGGCTGGGAGGTCGCTTTTTGCCGATTTTTCCTCTTGTTACGGCCCTCTTTTTTCCTCTTGTTAGCGCAAAAAGAGG
>Ga0315315_10000742_pt1 | contig 28564 bp, 26 predicted proteins | sample M140m3416metaG_FD_203699 | JGI IMG/M metagenome (GOLD analysis project Ga0315315, IMG submission 203699) | Ammonia-oxidizing marine archaeal communities from Monterey Bay, California, United States - M1 40m 3416 | ecosystem: Environmental > Aquatic > Marine > Intertidal zone | place: USA... | reverse complement strand
ATACAAAGTTGATACTAAAATTAAATATATTATCTCACCGACAACAGGCATTAATCATATTGACAAAAGATATTTTAAAAAAAAAAATATAAAGATAATTATTTTAAGAGGAGAATTAAATTTTTTAAGAAAAGTTAATTCAACAGCTGAACATACTATTTTTTTAATATTAAATCTTTTAAGAAATAATTACATGGTAAATAAAAAAAATTTTTTTAAAAAAAAAATAATTAATATTAATGAATTACATAATAAAAAAATTGGAATTATTGGATATGGAAGACTAGGAGTAAAAGTTGATAAAATTTTGAAAGTTTTTGGTGCTAAAACAAATATTTATGATAAATACATAAATAAAAAACATTCTATTTCTTTAAAAAAAGTCTTACAAAATTCAGATATTTTGACTATTCATATCCCATTAAATCATAGTAATAAAAATTTTTTAAATAAGCAAAAAATTGAACTATTGAAAGATGACTGTATAGTAATAAATACTTCAAGAGGAGAGATAGTTGATCAGAAACAATTAATTAAGCATATCAAAAAAAGAAATATTAAATATGGATCTGATGTTTTATGTGATGAAAACGATATAAATTCAAACACTTCAAGTATTGAATTAATAAAATTAATGAAAAAAACCAAGAGTGTTTACATTACCCCACATATTGGAGGTTTGTCAAAAGAGTCAATTCAACTTACTGACAAATTCATAATAAATAAGTTTAAAAAATTATATCAAAAAAACGACTAACCATTGTTTATAAATTAAGCCAGAGTCATAATTAAAATTTCATAATGATTAAAAAATTGAATTTTTAAGAAAATTTTGTATAAGCTAACACCCAAATAAATTATTTAAAAAATATGAACAATAAAAAAAAAATAGTATTTATTTCAGAACTTTGCCAAAATCATAAAGGAAATTTTGAAACGATTAAAAAAATGGCTTACGAATGTGCAAAAAATGGCTCTCAAATAATAAAGTTACAGAATATTTTTGTAAAAGATTTATCCTTCAGAACGAGATTTGAAAATGGTTTTTTTTTAGGGTCAAAAAATCTAGTAATAAAAAGACCTTATAGAGATGAATTTAAAAGATTAAAAAAACTTGAAGTTTCTCATAAAAATCTTGAAAAATTTGTAAGATATTGTGAAAAGCTTGGAGTTAAACCTTCAATTACCTGTTTTAATAGAGGAAGTGTAAATTCTTTATACGATCTTGGATTTAAGCACATAAAAGTTGCAAGTTATGATTGTAGCTCATTTCAATTAATAAGAGATATCTCTGCAAAATTTAAATCACTGACAATTTCAACGGGAGCAACATATGATAATGAAATACAAAAAACTGTGAAGATATTAAAAGGAAAAAAAATTAGATACAATTTATTACACTGTGTAACTATCTATCCCACACCAATGAAAGATTTAAATTTATCAAGAATTAAGTATTTACATAATTTATCTAAAAATGAAGCTGGTTTTTCTGACCATACTCTTGGACAAGGAAAAGAAAAAAATTTAGCTTGTAAATTAGCAATATTAAATGGTGCAAAAGTTTTAGAAAGACACATTACAATTAAAGATCCTTCAGAAACTAGAGATGGAAAAGTTTCGATATATCCTGAAGACATAAGTGAAATTTTATCTTTTTCTAAATTAAATTTTTCAGATCAAAAACAATATATATCAGAAAGATATAAAATAAATCCTAATTCTTATATGGGAAAAATTAAACGAAATTTAACTCATCAAGAAATACTTAATAGAGATTACTATAAGGGAAGATTTACTACTTTTGTTAAAAACAGAAGTATCGAAAATTGGGATGAAGTTGATTTGTGAAAAATATAAATGAAAGTATTACTTTTGTAAATGAACATGATGATTTAAATGTTTTAATTAAAAAATTTGCAAATAAAACAAAAACTGTTGCACTTTGTTTAAATAAAAAAAAAAAAGTTCTGGGCATAATAACCATTGGTGATTTACGAAGATTAATATCAAAAAATAGTAATTTTAATCTTAAAATTTCAAAAGTTTATATCAAATCTTTTTTTTATATATATGAAAACACACCTATTCATGAAATTAATTCTAAACTTTTTGAGTTTAAGAAAAAAAATAAAAAAAATAAATTAAATACAATTATTATTTTAGATAAAAATAAAAAATTTGTAGGCTCTATTGATGAATGGCAAGTTTATAATGATCTTAAATTTAAAAATATTTGTATAGTAGGTCTTGGATATGTTGGTCTACCTCTTTTAGCACATATAGGATTAAAAAAAGGTAATTGTATTGGATATGATAAAAAAAATGTAATTGAAAATTTAAAAAAAAATAAATTAAAATTCTATGAAAAAAACTTAAAACCAACAATTTCTAATCTTAATAAAAATAAAAAAATTTCTTTTTTTCATGATCTTCAAAAAGTTAAAGCTGAAATATACATAATATGTATTGGATCTTATTTAGAAAATGGAAAATTAAATAATAAAATTTTCTTTCAAGTTCTTGATGAATTAATTAAGCAAAACTTAAAAGAAAATGATCTTCTTATTATGAGAGGCACTGTAAATGTTGGATTTAGCCGTTCTGTTGGAAAATATATTGAAAAAAAAACGAAAGGAAAACTAATCACTGGAAAAAATTTTCATTTGTCATTTTTTCCTGAAAGGTTAATTCAAGGAGATGCTCTAAGTGAATTGTCAAAAATACCTCAAATAATTTCAGGATATTCGGACGAATGTAAGAATTATACATTAAAATTATGTTCTAAAATTTTTCCAAACAATATAATTGCCGAAAGTTTAGAGGAAGCTGAAATAATAAAATTAGCTTCTAATTCTTATAGAGATTTAACTTTTTCATTTTCAAATGAATTATTTAGAATATGTTCAAAGTTTAATCTTGATGTAAGTGAATTAATATCAAAGGCAAACCAAGGGTATCAAAGAAATAATATTCCATTAGCAAGCCCTGGTGTTGGTGGAAGTTGTTTAATAAAAGACCCTATTTTATTTAAATTTATTAATAAAAATACTGATGGATATTCATTAGGTCATTTGTCTCGAAAAATAAATAATAAAGCTCTTTCATTAGTATACAAAAAGCTAGACTATATAAGAAAAAAACATTTTACAAAAAAATTTAAAATTCTTATTGTTGGTCTTGCATTTAAAGGTGAACCAGAAACATCAGACTTAAGAGGATCAATGTCAGTAGAATTAATAAAAATATTAAAAAAAAATAATATTAATTTTAAAAGTTACGATGATGTTTTAGATAAATCAAAAGATTTTAAATATGATAAAAAATATTTAAATAAGATAAATAATTCTAAAAATTTATCCGAATATGATATTATACTTTTTATGAATAATAATTTAACAAATGTCTCAATTATAGATCAAAATTTAAAACCTGTAGTTAACAAAAAAAAATTTATATTTGATTGCTGGAATGTTTTTTCATCTAGTAAAGCAGACTCTTTGGGTTACAAATACGTAAGCTTAGGTAAAATTTATTGAAAAAAAATATTTTAATTATACCTTGCAATAATGGCATGGGTCATATTGCAAGATGTGTAATTTTAGCAAATCATTTAGTAAAATATTACAATGTTTTTTTTATTATTGATAAAAATAAAAAAAAATTTTTTAAGATAAAAAATAAAGTAAAAATTATTTATAAAAGTTTAAAAAAAAATATTTCAGTTCAAAAAAAATATTTTTTAGATAAAAAGTTAATGCTAAATTTTAAATATTATGATTTAATTTTAAGTGATAATTTAATTGAGCCAATTTTTAAAAATAATAAAACCATGTTATTAGGTAATTTTTTTTGGCACGACATAAAAAAAAATCAAAAAATTAAAAATAGATTTTTAAAAGAAATTAAAATTAAAAAAATTAAGCTTTTAAGAAATTATTTATTTGCCTACAATATTTATAAGAGTTCGTCACCAACCCCTTTTTTTGGCAAATTTAATAAAAAATATAAAGCATCTAGAGAAAATATTTTAATATCACTTGGTACAGCTCAAATGAAAAGAAAAGATGCTATTATTAATTCTATTTTATCAGCTATAGAAAAAATTAATCATCCGACAATTTATTTAGATAAAGATATCTACAAAAAATTATTACTGAAAAGTAATAAAAATAATAATTTAAAAAAAAGAATAGCAATCGCTAAATATGATCAGAAAATGTTTGATAGCATATCTATTGCAATTATTAAGCCAGGCTTAGGTATTGTGAGAGATTGTTTATCTAATTCAATTAAGATGGTTATCCCAACAATTAGATATGATGAAGAATTTTCATTCAATTCTAAAATTCTCTATAATAATAATTTAGGAATATTAACCCAAACATTTGCAGAAGGTTTAGATTATTCAATTAATTTTATAAAAGATAGTAAGCAAAAAATAAATTATTTTAATATTTGCAAAAATTTAAAATGGAATGGAGAAGAAATAGTTCGCAAAGAAGTTAAACAATTTTTTTTAAAATATTAAATTACTATTTATTAATAGTTTTTTTAATATAGTATAATTGATGAAGCTTTATATTAGTATTTCCAAATAAATGTTTAAAGAAAAAAAAATTCTAGCTATTATACCTGCACGCTCAGGTTCAAAAAAAATAAAAAATAAGAATATTATAAAAATTAAAAAAAAACCTTTAATTTATTATACTATTAAAGAAGCAATCAAATCAAAATATATTGATGAAATTTGTTTATCGACTGACTCAGTTAAAATTCAAAATATATCAAAAACTTACGGTTTGAATTCTTTTTTTCTAAGACCAAAAATTTTATCAACAGACAACGCTTTAACAAAAGATGTAGTTTTGCATGGATTAAAAAAATCAGAAATTTTTTTTAAAAAAAAATTTGATTATATAGTTCTTCTTCAACCCACATGTCCTTTAAGAAAAAATTATCACATTGATGATGCAATTATAAAAATAGTAGAAAATAACCAGAATTCTTTAATTAGTGTTTGTGATGTTGAGGGATATCATCCTAATAGAATGAAAATAATAAAAAAAAATTTATTATATAATTATATACAAAATAAAGCAGAAGATATGACACCAAGGCAAAAACTACCAAAAGTGTATATAAGAAATGGTGCCATATATATTTCTAAAGTTAATTATTTGAAAAAAAATAAAGTTTTAACAGATACTAAAAGCGTTGCATATTTAATGAAACAAACAGATTCAATTAATATTGATGGACCAATAGATCTTCAGTTAGCAAAAACTTTAATAAAATAAAACATGAGATTTTTATCTGAGGAAGATTTATATAAAAAAAAAATTATAATTGTTAATAATTTATCAAATTCTAAATTAAATTTTTCAATATCGTCTAAACTCAAAAATCTGGATTCAAATTATTTAGTTATTTTTTTAAAAGAAATTTCTAATAAGGAATTATTAAAAAATAATAATTATAGAATATTTTCTTGGTCGATTTTTAAAGACTCTGTTAAAAAAAGATTTGCATCTCATTGGAGTTCTAAAAATAATTTAAAAAAAAGTCAAATTTTAAAGAAAAAACAAATTTTAAATATTTTGAAAGATTTTTTTAAAACTAAAAAAATTAATTTAATATATGCCATAGACAAAGAAAATATGCTTCTTTTGCAAAACAAATATGAAATTCAAAACATCGAAAATGAAATAAAAAAATATAACGATGATGTCACAACTTACACAAATTATTCAAAATTAATTAATATATTTCAACACATTAATTTTGTACTTTATTATCTTTTTTATCCAATTTACTCTTTGTTCTTTTTTAAATTTAACAAAAAATCAAATAAGATAAATATTGCATTAAGAACTTATAATTCAGGAATAAGACTTAATAAGAATGACTTAAGGTTAGATTGGTTTGTTGAAAAAAATAAATATCGAAAACAAACAGCTTTTTTTAACGAAGATAAGCTGGATATTGATTTTAGGGAACAAATTTCTAAAAATGACTATGACTCAATAGATACTTTCTATAAAAAGCCTTATTACTTTTTGAATACAAAACATTTATTCAGTTTTTATCCCAATTTAATCGTATCTATCTTTATCAATTTTTTTCGTTTTTTAATTTTTGATTTAGAGAATAAAAAAGTAATAATTAATGCTTTAAAAAATTTAATACTGTGGAGTAATATTACTTCTCTTTTTAACCTAAAAATATTTTTTAGCTATCATGATTATTCAATTAATAGTATTTATAGAAATATAATTTTACATAGCAAAAATTGCAAAACAATCTCTTTTAAACACTCTCACAGTGAATTAGTTCATGACGAAAAGAACTACCTTAATATAGCTTATATTAACAATTGCTTTAATAAAGAATATCATTGGTCAAAGATAGGAATAAAAAATGCAAAAAGAAATTTATCTAGATCAACCAACTTACATAACGTTTTACCTTTTTGTAAACTAATTAATCAGAAAGTAAGAAAAATTTATATTAATAAAAAATATATTTACATCTCTTGCTTTACATCACAATTAGGTACTTCTTATTCTTTTAATAATCCAAAAGAACACTTTATGTTCTTAGAATATATGATTACATTATTAAAAACCAATAAAGATATTGTTATAATATTTAAACCTAAATACAAAATTAAATTTTTAAAAGAATTTTATCCAAAACATTATTTTTTAATCAACAAATTAATTAAAACTAAAAGATTTACTATTTACACAAAAATTAAAGCTGTAGATTTAATTAAACAAAGCTCAATTTCGATATCTATGTCTTTTTCTAGCCCAACAATAGAAGCTTTATCATTATTAAAACCATCTACCTATGTTAGTTTTCAAAATTCTTTTAAAAATAATAGTTTTCGAAACATGAAGTATTTTTATGCAAGTAATTTCGATTTAGCGATCAGAAATTTTAATTTTTGGAAAAATAATCTTAAAAAAAATAAAATTCAAAAAAAAATACTCAATGATTATTTTAGTCAAATATTTGGAAAAAATTTTTTACGCTATGAAGATATATATAAGGATTTATCTAAATATTTAGATTAAATATTTTTAAAAGTTTTGTTTTTTAAATCAAAAATTTTATCACAAATCTCCAAATCTTTTTTATCATGAGAAATTATAATTAAAGTGCGATTATCTTTAATTTTTTTAATTTGTTCTAAAAATTTTTCTTTAGATTCCTCATCTAAATTTTCAAATGGCTCGTCTAGAATGATTAAATCTTTTTTGTTGTTAAACCTGTAAAAGCATCTTGCTATATGCACTTTCTTTTGTTGCCCTCCAGATAAGCTTTTATTATTTGAACCTATTAGCGTCTCTTTTTTTTCAATTAAATTATCTAAAAATTCCCCTAAATTGGCTATTTTTATTGCAAAATCAAATTTATCTTTATCATAGTTGTTTGGATCTTCACCCAATAGAATGTTCGCAAAAATACTATCTTCAAACAAATAATGTTTTTGAGACATAAATAATATTTTACTTTGCCAACCATTGATATTTTGTTTGATATTTATTTGGTCTACTAGCACTTCACCTTTGTTTGGTTCCACTATTCCGGTAATTAAATCAAGTAATGTAGATTTTCCACTTCCGTTTTTACCAACAATACCCACACACTCACCTGACTTAATTTCTAGATTTAGGTTGTCAAATAGAGCATCTCTATTTAAGTAATTAAACTCGATATTATTTAAAGTAATAGCCTTACTTAATTTAATATCATAAGAATTACTTATATTAGTTTTAATATTTTCTTTATTTTCATTATAAATTTTTGATATAAGTTTAATTGACTTACTTCTAAAACTTATATTTTGATGATACTGAAATATTTTTGATATAGATGGGAACGATCTAATTGTAGCTGCTAAAAATATACCTAAAGTACTTATAATTAATGAATTGTCATAATTTAAAATATATTTTGAATAATATAGTGAAATTAATAATATGAGCACAATAAATAGTTCTAAAAAATTTCTAGTTAAGCTATTCAATAATTTATTAAAAATTGTAATTGTTTTTAATTCATTTAAATTTTTAAAAATCTTGTTTAAAAAAAACTTTTCTTTATTATAAAATTTTATTTCTCTAAATATACTTAAGGACTCATATATATTTTTAAATACAAAACTCTCTTCAGATATTCTTTTGTTTCCATAAAATTTAATTCTTTTATCAAATACGAATAAATATAAAATAAACAAAGCTCCAAAAACAAAAAACATAATTAAAGAAATTTTGGAAAAATTTATTATCAAAAATATTGCTATTGCAGATAATATTAAAGTTTCAATTATAAATAAAAAAAAAGTTTCAATAACTATTAATGCTGACTCGGCTTCACTAATGATAGTTTTTATTTGTATTGCAATATTATCTTTTCCATGATCAAGGTATTTTCGATAAAAAAATTTTCCTAATATTTTTTTTTGAACTTGAATTTTAATGTTCTGTCTAATGGAGTTGTTAATATATGTGATTATTAGGTTTATAAAAAATTTAAAAGTGTATATCAATCCGATAGCAATGATTATATAAAGTAAAATATCTTCATTATTATAGTTTTCAAAAAAGTTATTTTTTAAATATAAGATAACCTTAGAATCTTTTTCACCCAAAAGAATGCTAAATAATGGAAACAACATTCCCAAACCTAAAACTTCTATTAAAGCACTAATGATCCCAAAGAAAATTATTAAATAATAATTAAATTTATCAAATTGATTCAAAAAATTTAAAAATTCTTTCATGTTAATAATTTTAAATGAGTTAAATTAAAAAATACCATTATTTAATAAAAAAATACTTATATCTAATAAGCTTAAATCTCAACTTTTTTAACAAAGATCATAAAACCAATTTTGCATTTATTATAAAACTATCTTATACGTAATGTTTTAATACAGTTTAAATATATAAAATTAAAACTATCCAATGAAAATATGCATCCAAGGACTTGGCTATGTAGGAGCTACAACAGCAGTTTTATTAGCAAGTAAGCTTATAAAAAAAAAACCCAAGTTTCAGGTAATAGGATTGGAAAAAAAAAATGAGACTGGGTTAGATAGAGTTAAAAAATTTAAAAAATACCAATTTCCCTTTGAAAGTAACGATAAAAATATTTTTAAATCAATAAAAGTTATTAAAAAAAATAAAAATTTTTTTCCTACATTTGATAAAAATTGTCTCTCAAATGTTGATATAATTATTGTTTCTATGGGTCTTGATTTAAGTAAAAATAAAAAAAATTTTAATGATCGACAGTTTATTAATGGAATAATAGATATTGGAAATAAAATTAGTGAAAATACATTAGTCGTGATACAGTCAACAGTACCGATAGGATATACTAGAAAAATAATAAAACCTTTAATTTTTAAATTAGTTAAAAAAAGAGGAATTGATTATAATAATATTTATCTAGCTCATTCATATGAGAGAGTTACACCTGGTAAAAATTATCTTAACTCAATTTCAAATTCTCATAGAGTTTATTCAGGTATAAATAAAACATCCAAGAAACTCTGCAAAAAATTTCTTGAGGAATTTATTAATTATAAAAGGTACCCATTAACAGAGTTAGAGAATACTGACGCAAGTGAGCTATCTAAGATTTTAGAAAATAGTTTTCGAGCAATTAATATAGCTTTAATAGAAGAATGGAGAAAATTTTCTGAATATATTTCAGTAGATTTAGAAAAAATAATTTCTGGAATAAAATTGAGAGACACACATAAAAATATGATGTTACCAGGTTTAGGTGTTGGGGGATATTGCTTAACAAAAGACCCGCTCTTTGCAGAGCTATCAGCAAAAAAAATATTTAATAAAAATATGAAATTTAATTATTCATCATCTGCTGTGACTACAAATACTGAAATGTTAAATGCAAATATTGGAAAAGTTAAAAAAATTATAAGAGATAATGATACAAGTGTAAAAAAAATACTTTTATTTGGCCTTTCTTATAAAGCAGATGTTGATGATTTAAGGCATTCACCATCTTTAATAATGGCTAAATCTTTAAAAAAAGATGTGCATGACGTATATTTTTTTGATAATTTTATCAAAAAAGACTTTGAAGATATTAAAAAATTAAAAAATTTGAATAAAATTAATGATTTTGATCTAATAATCTTTGCTGTAAATCATGAAAATTTTAAAAAAGTGAATTTTGATAAGCTCAAAATAAGTAAAAAAACTATTATATATGATGCAAATTTGGTTTTAACTAGTGAACAAGAAAATATATTGCGCATAAAAGCTAAACATTATTTTAAAATAGGAAAAAATTGAAAAAAAATAAAAAAGTTTTGATCATTGGTGGGGCAGGTTTCTTTGGTTACCACTTATTAATAAAATTATTAAATTATAATTATGTTATCGATATAATTGATAATCTTGAAAAAACTAAAAAAAAAAAAGATCCAGCCTTAAATTATTTGCTCAATAATAGAAGAGTTAAATTAGTAAAAATTGATATATCAAAAAATTTAAATTTAAAAATGTTCTCAAAAAATTATGATTTTATTTTTAATTTTGCAGCAATTTTAGGTGTTGAAAATGTAATTAATAACTCTTTTCGAGTTTTGAAAAAAAATATTCAAATACATTTAAATTCATTAAAAATTTTAGAGGTAAATAAAGATGCTCATTATTTTTTTACATCAACAAGCGAAGTGTATGCTGGAAGTTTAGAAAAAAAATTATTAAAGTTTCCAACTAAAGAGTCTAACTTATTAGCGCTTCAAGATTTAAATAATAAGAGATCATCATATATGTTGTCAAAAATATATTGCGAAGCTTTATGTAATCATTTTAAAGGAAAAATAACTATTTTAAGACCCCATAATATTTATGGGCCAAGAATGGGGATGTCACATGTAATACCACAGATATTTAATAAATTTTTTTCAAACAAGAAAAATCTTGTTGCATATTCACCAAACCACAAAAGAACATTTTGTTATATAAATGATTTTATTGAATTTATATTCATTTTAATGAATAGAAGAGATCAAAAAAGATTTGATACTTTCAATATTGGCAATCCAAATGAAGAAATATTAATTAAAAAACTTGTAGTAAAAATTGGAAAAATACTTGACTCAAAAAAAAAAATTATTTGGAAAATTGATAATCATGACTCTCCAAAAAAAAGAAAACCATCTATAATTAAGTTAATTAATATAACAAAATATAAACCAAAATATAATTTAGAAAAAGGTCTTGAACTAACATTGGAGTGGTATATAAAAAATGAATAAATTTATTCAAAATCATCCTCCTGTAACATCTAAAAACGAAAAAAAATTTGTAAGTAAATGTTTAGAAAAAGATGAAATAGCAGTTTATGGTGAATATTTGGGAAAATTTAAAAAAAAAATTTCAAATATTACTAAATCAAAATATGTTAATTTAGTATCAAATGGAACATCGGCAATACACTTATGTTTAATAGCATCTGGTGTAAGTAATGGAAATGAAGTTTTAGTTCCATCATTCACATTTATAGGCTCTTGTAATCCAATATTACATCTTGGAGCAAAACCTATATTTTTTGATGTAGATAATTTTCACAACATTAATGAGGATAAATTAATAAAATTTTTAAAAAATAATACAATTATAAAAAATAATATTTGTATAAATAAGAAAACCAAAAACCAAATCAAAGCAATAATAGTAGTCCATATGTGGGGTAATGCTGCTAAGATAGAAAAAATTATAACAGAATGTAAAAAAAGAAAAATTATTGTAATTGAAGATGCTGCTGAAGCATTAGGTACGAAATATATTTCAGGAAAATATAAAGGCTTTTTTGCAGGAACTATAGGAGATTTTGGTTGCTTATCATTTAATTCAAACAAAATAATTACTAGCGCTGGTGGGGGCGCAGTGTTGTCAAAAAAAATTCAAAATTATAAATTAATTGAAAGTTTGAAAGATCATGGAAGGAGTAGATCAGGTTACTCTCATGATCAAGTTGGATATAATTATAATTTATCAAATATTCATGCATCGATAGGTTATGCTCAGTCTAATACAATAAATGAAAAATTAAAATTCAAAAAAAAATTAAATAAAAAATATTTGAATTTTTTTGAAAAAAGTAAAATATTTGAATTTTTAAAAAACCCTGATTATTCAAGTAATAATTGTTGGATGAATATTTTAAAAATAAAAAATAAAGGAATAATTATAAATGATTTAATTTATTTTTTTTTAAAAGAAAAAATTGAAATTCGTAAAGTATGGAAACCATGTCATAGCCAACCTTTTATGAAAAAATTTAATAAACATAAAGTTCACAAAACAAATGAATTATATCAAAAATGTATTTGTCTTCCATCAGGTTTTAATATTACCAGTGACAAATTCAAAAAAATTACAAAGGCCTTTATAAAATATGAAGATATGTTTAATCATAAATAAAAATAGAATAAATTCAAAAAAAGTAATTTCTTTAATTAAAAAATCATTTAAGGACACAACTATTGTAGATGTCTCTGAAGATAAATCTGAACTAAATAAAGTTTATAATAAATCAAGCTTTGATTATCTATTTTCATATCTCTGTCCGTATAAAATAGAAAATAAATTATTAAAAAAAACTAAATATCATAATATTAATTTTCATCCTGGGCCACCAATTTACCCTGGTTTTGGTTGTTATAATTATGCAATCTTCAATAATGATAAATGGTATTCTTGTACTGCACATCTTATGAATAGTAGAATTGATAGTGGAAAAATATTTCAATTAGAAAATTTTAAATTAAAAAATAATATTTCACTTAAAAATCTTATAGAGCTATCAAATAAAAAATTATTCATATTATTCAAAAAAGTATTATTTAAAATTATTAATAATAATCTTAAAATAAAGAAAGTAGATAAGTGGGGCAAAAAAAAATATACAAAAAAATTTTTTAATGAAAAATTTTCAACATTAGAATTAGAGATTAATAAGAATATTTTTGATAGATATTTTGAATCAACTTACAACAAAAAAATGGGGTATCCAGTTATCAAAATTAATAATAAAAAATTTAAACCTTATGAAGACTAAAATCATTTTAGAAGTTGGTGTTAATCATAATGGATCAATTAAAATCGCAAAAAAATTAATTGATTATGCCAAAGAAAGTGGCGCAGATTATGTAAAATTTCAATCATTCATAACTGATGAGTTGGTTTTGCCAAATACAAAATTAGCAAAATATCAAAAAAAAAATATAGGAAAAAAAATATCACAATATGAAATGCTAAGGAAATTGGAAATTTCAAAGGAATTTACTATAGATTTAATTAATTACTGTAAATTAAAAAAAATTAAATTTTTATCTTCTGTATTTGGAGTTAAAAGTTTTAAGTTGCTTAATTCACTCAATATAAAAGAAATAAAAATACCATCTGGCGAAATAAATAACATTCCTCTATTAAGATATATTTCCAATTTCAAAAAAAAAATTATTTTATCTTCTGGAATGTCAACATTTTTAGAGGTTAAAGAAGCAGTTAAAATTTTAATATCAAAAAAAATTAATAAAAAAGACATCATATTATTACATTGTAATACTGATTATCCCACAAAGATCGAAGATATTAATTTAAATGCAATGGTGGATATGGGTAAAAAATTAAAAATTAAATATGGTTATTCTGATCATTCAGAATCTCTTTTAGTTCCTGTTGTAGCATCAGCAATGGGAGCATCTTTGTTAGAAAAACATATAACAATTTCAAAAAAGAAATTAGGACCCGATCATAAAGCAAGTATAGAGGTTAAAAATCTAAATACTCTTGTTAGTAATATTAGACAAGTAGATCTAATACAGGGTTTAGGTAAAAAAATTGTAACTAAAAGTGAAAAGAAAAATATTAAAATAGTAAGAAAATCTATTTATGCGAGCACCAATATCAAAAAAGGGGAAATTTTTACTTTTAAAAATTTAAAAATTTGTAGACCAGCTGGAGGTTTAAATCCATCTGATATTTATAAAATATTAAATAAAAAGTCTAAAAAAAATTATAAAGAAAATCAAAAAATTACAAAATGAAAAAAAAGGTATTGTTGATTTCAGTAAATAGGTCAGATTTTGGAATACAAAGAAGTTTAATAAAAAAACTTTTAAAAGAAAAAAATTTAAAATTCAAATTATTAGTTACTGGGACCCATTTAAGTAATTATTTTGGTTATACAGTTAATGAAATAAGAGATGAAAAAATTAGATCCTTTAGTGAAATTAAACTTTCTGATTTTGATTATAAAAATCAAAACATTATAAATTTGATATCAGACTCTACAAAAAAATTTTATACATATTATAAGACTTACAAGCCTGATCTGGTAATTATCCTAGGTGATAGGTATGAAATGTTATCTGCAGCAATTCCATTAGTTACATTAAATATACCAGTTGCTCATATTCACGGAGGTGAAAGGACCGAAGGATCATTTGATGATATTTTTAGGAATATGATTACAACTTGTGCAGATTTGCACTTTGTTTGTCATGATACTTATAAGAAAAGAGTTTCTAGTATTAAAGGCAATACTAAAAATATTTTTAATTTTGGATCATTATCTTTAGAGGATGTTAATAATTTAAAATTAAAAAAAAAAAATGATATTGAAAAAAAATTTAATATTATTTTCAAAAAAAAAAATATTTTAATTACATATCACCCAGAAACAAGATTTAAAGGTGCAAAAAAAAATGATATCAATATTTTGTTTAAAGCAATTGATAAGTTTGATGACATAAATTTTATTTTTACAATACCTTCACCAGATCCTGGAAATAAAAATATAATTAAAAAAATTGAAAGTTATTGCAATAATAAACAAAATTGTTTTTATGTAAAATCTTTTGGTAAAGTTTATTATTTTTCAACATTAAAAATAGTAGATGCTGTTTTGGGTAATTCATCTAGTGGAATATTGGAAGTACCATCTTTTAAAAAAACTACTATCAATATAGGTGATAGGCAGCTAGGTAGGCTTCAAGCAAATAGTATAATAAATTGTAAATTAGATATTATTGATATAACAAAAGGAATTGAAAAAGTTTATTCTGTTAGCCAACAAAAATTATTAACTAAAACAAAAAATATTTTTTATAAAAAAAGTACTTCAAATAAAATAGTAAGAAAAATTAAATCTTTCCTGAATAATGAATAAAAATTACATAAGAATTATACCAAAATTAGACATTAAAAATGGTAATTTAATAAAAGGAATTAATCTTGAAGGATTAAGAATTTTAGGAGATCCATATAATTTTGCAAATTATTACTCAGCCCATGGGGCAGATGAAATTACCTATCAAGATAATGTTGCAGCTCTATATGGCACAAACAATCTTGATAAGCATATTTCAAAAACAGCAATTAAACTCAGGATTCCTCTAACTGTTGGAGGTGGAATTAGGTCAATAAAAGATATAGAGAGAGTTCTTTCAGCTGGTGCTGATAAGGTGTGTTTAAATAGTGCAATAATTAAAAATAATAATTTTCTTAAAAATGCAATTAGAAATTTTGGAAGTTCTACGATTTCTATTGTTGTAGAAACCGTAAGGGTAAAAAATAAAGAATATATTTCATACCTAAATGGAAGAGAGCTAATTGATACAAGACCAATTGATTGGGCAAAAAAAATTGAGGACCTTGGTGCAGGTGAATTAATATTAACTTCAGTTAATAGGGAGGGCTTAAGAGAAGGTTTTGATGTGAAACTAATTAAAAATATTTCAAAAAGTGTAAAAATACCAGTTGTAGCTCATGGAGGTGCAGGAGATTTTAATCAAATATTGAATGTAATAAAAAAAACAAATATATCAGGTGTGATGATTGCTAGTTTATTTCATTATCACTATCTTAATTTTGTAGAATTAAAAATATCAAAAAAAATTGGAAATATTGAATTTTTAAGAAATTTTAAAAAAAAAAAAGTAAAAAAAAATCTTATAAAAGAATTAAAAATATATTTAAAAAGAAATAAGATAAATGTTAGATTATAAAAATAAAAAAATAAGTATTAGTATAATTAATTTAAAATTAAATAATATTTATAGTATTTATAATGCTCTTACTGAATGTGGTTATAAAGTTAAAATCATAGAAGATAATGTAAAAAAAATATCCAGTGATATCATGATTATTCCAGGCGTTGGTTCATTTCCAAAAGCTATGGACTATTTAAAAAAAAACTCTCTGGATAAAATAATCGAGGAATTTAATTTTAGTAAAAAACCTATAATTGGTATTTGTTTAGGAATGCAGCTTCTTTTTGAAAAAAGTAATGAATTTTCTAATTGCAAAGGTTTATCTTTATTAAATGGTGAGGTATTAAAAATTAAAAATAAAAATCTTAGAGTTCCAAATATTGGGTGGAGTAAAATTAAGCTACTAAAAAAAAGTAAGGTAATTAAAGATAATTCTAATAATAATTTTTTTTACTTTGTTCATAGTTATCATTGTAAACCTAAAAATTTTTCAAATATTTTATCACTAACAAATTTAAATAAATTTAAATTTTGTTCATCTGTGCAAAAAAATAATTTGCTGGGTATGCAGTTTCATCCTGAAAAAAGTGGTTTAGAGGGCTTAAAAATTATTAATAATTTCAAAAATTTAATATAATGAAAACTTTATATGGTTTACCAAAAAAAGTAATTTTTTGTAAAAAAACTTTAATTTCAAATCAAAGACCTTCATCAGCTATCGAGTTTAATCATAAAAAAAATTCAAAAAAAAAAACACTTTTAATAGACAAAAATGGTTTGAGTGATACCTGGAAATATTCAAGAAAAAAATTAAAGATTGATTATAAAAAAAGAGAAAAATCATTAATTAAACTATTAGATAAACATAGAGGAAAACATGGGGAGTTTGACTGTATTGTTCCTGGCAGTGGTGGCAAAGATAGTTGTTATGCATCACATATGCTTAAATATAAATATGGCATGAACCCACTGACAGTAACTTGGCCTCCTATTATGTATACGGATTATGGTTATAAAAATTTTAAAAATTGGTTAAACTTTGGTGTTCATCCCAATATTTCTGCAAAAAGATCAGAAAAAGCGATGAAAATATTGACCAGACTATCTATTTTAAATCTCATGCATCCATTTCAAACATTCATGCTTGGACAAAAAATTTTTGCTGTCAAAATGGCAATTAAGCATAAAATACCTTTAGTTTTCTTTGGGGAAAATGAAGCTGAACATGGAAACGCTTTAGCAGATAATTATAGTTCTTTAAGGAAAAAATCATATTACAGTTATAAAAATATGGATAACATATATTTAGGAGGTGTAAGTATTAAAGATCTAAAAAATGAATATAATTTTAAATATAATGAGCTTGAGCCTTTTTTACCTATTTCCACAGATCAATTGGACGAAGATATAGAAGTACATTATTTAGGATATTATTTAAAATGGACTCCACAAGAATGCTATTATTATTCTGTCGAAAATTGTGGATTTAGACCAAGACCTTTTAGAACACAAGGCACATATAGCAAATATAATAGTATAGATGATAAAATAGATGACTTACATTATTATACTACGTACATAAAATTTGGAATAGGACGAGCAACTTATGATGTATCTCAGGAATTAAGAAATAATCATTTAAGTATCGATGAAGGTAAAAAATTGATAATGAAGTACGATGGTGAATTTCCTAATATATATTTAAATGAAGTGTTAAAGTATTTAGGAATAAGAGAAGGCGATTTCTTAAAAAAAGTAGATGAATTTAGATCGCCTCATTTGTGGGCTAAAAAAAATAAAAAATGGTATTTAAGACATAATTGCAACATGACAGGATATAGTGATTAAAAAATTTTTAATTAATGAAAATAATTCTATTAAACAAGCTATAAATTCTTTGGATAAGATTTCTGCTAGTTATAATTGCCTATTAGTTGAGAATAAAAAAAACCAAATTATAGGGTCTATAACAGATGGTGATATAAGAAGATCATTAGTGAAAAAAAATAATTTAAATATAAAAGTTAAAAATATTTGTAACCGAACTTTTTTCTTTTTTTTTAAAAAAGACCAAAATATTAAAAAAATAAAAAAAATTATTTCAAATAGAATAAATAATATTGATATTATTCCTATATTGAATGATGATAAAAAATTAGTTAAAATTTTTACAAAAAAAAATTTTCAAAATGAAATCCTTGAAAAAAAAAATGATTTAAAAAAAGTAAAAGTATTTATATTAGCGGGTGGATATGGAACAAGATTAAAACCGGCAACTAATATATTGCCCAAACCATTGATACCTGTGGGTGAAAAAACTCTTATTGAAAGTGTAATTAAAAAATTTTATGATCAAGGGATTAAGGAATATTTTATTTCAATTAATTATAAAAAAGAGTTAATAAAGGCTTATTTTAAGGACTTAAAAACAGATTATAAGGTTTATTTTAAAGAAGAAAAAAAAACCTTAGGAACAGCAGGTTCAATTTCATTTTTGAAAAAAGTTAAAGGGGATAATTTTATAGTAACTAACTGTGACACAATTATAGATGTTAATTTAAAAAATTTAATTGATTTTCAAAAACAAAGAAAATTCGATTTAACTATTGTTGTAAACTACAAGAATTATAATTTGCCGTATGGAGAAATAGATGCTGATAAAAATGGAGGCTTTATAAAGATTAAAGAAAAACCAAATTATAAGTTTTTAATAAATAGTGGCCTCTACCTCATGAATAAGAATGTAATAAATATTGTAAAAAAAAATCAATTTTTAAATATGAACGATCTTATAAATAATATATCAAAAAAAAAACTTAATGTTGGTCTTTACCCAATAACTGATAATTCTTGGATTGATGTTGGGCAATGGAGTGAATATAAAAAATTCAAAAAAAAAATTAGCTAATAATGAAAAGTCTAATTGTTATTCCTGCTAGGAGTGGATCAAAAAGATTAAAATATAAAAATAAAAAATTTTTATTAGGAAAACCTTTAATTGAACATACTATTAATTTTGCAAAAAAAATAAATATTACTCCATATATTTTGGTATCAACCAATGATAAAGACATACTACAAATAGCTTTTAAAAAAAAAGTTATGACACCTTGGCTCAGACCTTCTCGACTTTCAAAAGATAATTCTTCATCTTACTCTTTTATGTTACATGCAATAAAATGGTTTGAAAAAACTTTTGGTGATTTAGATCATGTAATTTTGTTACAACCAACTACTCCATATAGAGGTATTACAACATTAAAAAAAATGATTAGTATTTTTAAAAAAAATAAAAACTCTGTAGCCGCATTTACAACAAAATTAAAAGAAGATAAGAAACTTTTTTATATTAAGAATAAAAAAAAAATTTTTTTTAATAAAAATGAAGGATTAAAAACAAATATTTCAGGAAGTATTTATATTAATTCAGTTAAAAATTTGATTAAATATAAAAGTTTTGTAAATATTAAAACAATACCTTATATTATAAAAAATCCCAAAGAAATAATTGATATTGATACGTACGCTGATTATAAATTAGCAAAACAATTATTAAAAAATGATTGATAAAAAAAAACTAATATTTATTAGTTCACAATCTATTGACCAAAGAAATTTAGATAGGTTTCAGTTGTTATATCTTAATGAGAAATTTGACTTAGAATATTGGGATATATCAGAGATACAATCAAAAATAAAACTCATATATGATGAAAAAAAAGTTCAAACAAAAATCAAAATTTTAAAATTAAAAAAAAATAAAGAGCTTTTTGTAAATTATTTAAGTTTACCAAATAACTCATTTGTAATTGATCTATCATCTTATGATAGCATTATTCATATTTTAATAAAGAATTTAGCTTTTTTAAGGGGAGTAAAATTTATTTATTTATATGTTGGTGATTATGTTCAAACTATTAATTCAAACAGAATAACGAATTTATTTAAAAAAATTTTAAAAAAAAACTATTTATTAAGTTTAATAAAAAGAAAACTATATTTTTTTAAAAATTATATAAGATTTTATAATTTTTCTTTTTCTTTTATTGGCGGTAATTTAAACTACAAAACACACAAAGGTAAAAACATTATTTTTTCACATTCATTAGACTATAATAATTATTTAGATTCTGTTAATTTTGTTAAGCCAATTAAAGAAGATTATATCGTATATATTGATCAGATGTATACCTCTCATCCAGAATCAGATTTTTTAAAAGATCCTAATTTTATTGATAATAATTTTTTTTATTATTTAGGTTTATTTTTTGAAACACTTAAAAAAAAGTATAATAAAAAGATAATAATTTGCGCACATCCTAAAGCAAAAAAAAATGATCAATATTTAAGGAATTTTGAACATGTTGTATTTGATCAATTAGATCTATATTCTAAATATGCTGATTTGGTAGTTGGACATGATAGCATAGGAATTAATTATCCAATTTTATTCAAAAAATCTTTATATCTTTTAGCCATGCCAGGCATGGAATTTACAAATAAATATGACAATATAAATTTAATGAGCAAAATTCTTGGATGTAGTTTTATCGATATTAAAAATTTTAATTTTAAAAAATTAGAGGATATTAAACCAGTAGATAATGATAAATATGAAAAATATATTAATGATTATATAAAATTTGGAGGTGAGAAAATAAACTCTTGGAAAATATTGAGTAAATCAATATTAAAATTATGATAAATAAATAATTCTTTATATAGAAAAAAATATATTAGCTAAAAAAATCTTTTTGCTGTTATGAAATTGTATTAAATTTGAATATATTGCTCAAACAATTTTAATTTTTTAAATAGTAATAATCTAGAATATTATATAAATAACTGAATAAACTTTAAAAATGCTAATGATAGTGTTAATTGCCATCTAAAGAAAATGTTAAAAAAACTAAAAATATTCAAGAATAAAAAAATACTAATAACTGGTCATAATGGATTTAAAGGTTCTTGGCTGACTATATGGTTAGATTTGTTAGGGGCCAAAGTCGTTGGTATTTCCTTAAAAGATTATAATCAAGATAATCATTTTAATTTAGTGAAAAAAAATATTAAAGTTAAAAGTTATTATTTTGACATACGTAATAAAAAAAAAATTCAAAAAATTGTACTTAAAGAACAGCCAGACTATATATTTCATTTAGCAGCTCAATCTTTAGTTTATAAATCAGTTATTGATCCGAGGTTCAACTGGGAGACAAACGTTATAGGATTATTAAATATATTAGAGTCAATTTCAAAGTTAAAAAAAAAATGTTATGGAATTATTATTACAAGCGATAAATGCTACAAAAATTTAGAGCAAAAAAAAGGTTATAAAGAAACAGATATCTTAGGAGGAGTCGATCCGTATAGTGCATCTAAAGCTTCAGCAGAAATTTTATTTCACTCTTATTATCAAACATTTCTTTTCAATAAAAAAAAAAATATTAGAGTGATTACAGCAAGAGCAGGAAATGTAATTGGTGGTGGAGACTGGTCAAATTTTAGGCTAATTCCAGATTGTATGAAAATGTGGCTGAGTAATAAAACACCTATAATAAGAAATCCAAATTCAACAAGACCATGGCAACATGTTCTTGAAGCTTTATCTGGTTATTTAGTATTAGCATATGAGCTCACAAAAAATGAAAAAATTAATGGAAATTCTTTTAATTTTAGCTCGGATAAAATAAAAAATATAACTGTTTTAAATTTTCTTAAAAAAATAAAAAATAAATGGCCCAATATTAAATGGAAAATTATAAATAAAAATAAGTTTTATGAGTCATCCTTGTTACAATTAAATAATTCTAAAGCTAAAAAAATTCTTAATTGGAGAGCAAAACTAAATATAAATGAAACAATAGATTTTGTTGTTGAGTGGTACAAAAATTTTAATATTGATAAAAAAAAGATATTTTTAGTTTCACGCAAACAAATAATTAAATTTATGAATAAAAAAATATGAAAGTAGTCATTCTTGCTGGTGGTTTTGGTACAAGAATTTCAGAGTACACAAAAAAAATACCTAAACCGATGGTTAAAATTAATCATTTACCGATTTTAGTTCATATTATGAAACATTATTACCAATATGGATTCAACGACTTTGTGGTAGCCCTTGGTTATAAAGGTAAAATAATTAAAGAGTTTTTTAAAAGAAAAAAATTTCCATGGAAAACTACTTTAATTGACACCGGACTTAAAACTATGACAGGCGGTAGGCTTAAACGTTTGTCAAAATATTTAAATAAAGAAACATTTATGTTAACTTATGGCGATGGTTTATCAAATGTAAATCTAAAAAAATTGCTAACTTTTCATAAAAAAAATAACAAAATGGTAACATTAACTGCTGTTAGACCACCTGCAAGATTTGGTGGATTAAAAATTAAAGGAAACTATGTAAATTATTTTAAGGAAAAATCAAAACTAGATGAAGGGTGGATCAATGGGGGGTTTTTTGTAATAGAACCAAAATTCTTAAAATTCATTAAAAATGACAAAACATTTTTAGAACGTGAGCCTCTAGAAAAAGCGACTAAAATGAAAAATTTAATGGCTTTTAAACATAGTGGTTTTTGGCAATGTATGGACACAGTGAGAGATAAGGAAAAATTAGAGTCTATTGTTAAAACAAAAAAACATGTTTAATAAAATTTCAATTATTACAAATACCAGTTTTATTGAGTATTATTATTACGTTAAGTAATAAAAAGGAAATGATTTGAAAAAAGTGAGAGTTTTAATAACAGGTGGAACAGGATTTATAGGGTCCAATTTAGTTGAAAAATGTAAAAAAAAAGGATGGGATATTATTTCTTTATCCTTGAATAAAAAAAATAAATTAAAAGGAATTAAAGGAATTAATTTAAACGTAAGCAATAAAAAGATTTTATTTAAAAAATTAAATAAATTCAAAATAGATTATATAATAAATTTAGCAGGCCATATCAATCATTATGAAAAGAAAAAAACTTTTGAAACACATTTCAGAGGATGTAAAAATTTAATTGATTTAGCTATAGAAAAGAAAATTAAAAAATTTATTCAAATAGGTAGCAGTGTAGAATATGGTTTGTCAAAGTCACCTATTTCAGAAAAAAAACAAACAAACATTAAAAAATTGAAATCTATTTATGGTGTTTCAAAGTTAAAAGCATCTAATTATCTGATTAAAATTTCTAAAGATAAAGATTTAAAATATATAATTTTAAGACCTTTCTTAGTTTATGGACCAGGTCAAACAACCGACAGATTAATTCCTAATACCATTATTAATTGTTTAAATAATCAGAATTTTTCATGTTCAGATGGAAACCAAACAAGAGACTTTTTATATATCAATGATTTCGTAAATTTAGTAATTAAGAGTGTTGAAAATAAAAATGTTTATAATAGAATTTTAAATGCTGGTTCTGGAAAACCTGTTAAAGTAAAAAAAATAATTAATACTATTCATAAATTAATCAAAAAGGGTAATCCCCTTTTTGGAAAAATTTTATTAAGAAAAGATGAGCCTTTAAGATTATATCCAGATATAAAGAATACTTATAAATATTTAAATTGGAGACCAAAAAAATTGTTGTTAAACGGTTTAATAGAGACGATAAAATATTATAAAAAATTTAACTAAAAAAAATATTGTTTTGAAAAAGAGAGTTTATTTTTGAATAATAAATTTACACAACTAGTATCGATCATAATACCAACTTATAACCATTCAGATTTTTTAGGGAAAGCATTAAAGTCTGTTCTTAATCAGACATATGAAAATTGGGAAGCTATTGTAATTGATAATCATTCAACAGATGAAACTGATAAAGTAATAAATAAGTTTAATGATTCTAGGATTAAATATTTAAAAATTGTTAATAATGGAGTTCTTGCAAAATCAAGAAATCTAGGAATAAAAACAGCTAAAGGAGAATGGATTGCATTTTTAGACTCGGATGATTGGTGGGCAAAAGATAAACTTGAACTTTGCTTTAATGAAATCAATGAAAATGTTGATCTTATTTATCATGATTTGGAGGTTGTCTATAAATCAAAATCTATATTTAAAAAAAAAAGTTACAAGGGTCGTCATTTAAAGAAACCTATTTTAAAAGATTTACTTATAGGTGCAATTACATATGGAAATGCTATCGGTCAATCATCAGTTGTGGTTCGAAAGAGCATGCTTATAAAAATTGGAGGAATTAATGAAAATAAAAATTTGGTTGGTTCAGAAGATTATAATACATGGTTGCGACTTTCACAGATAACAGATCAATTTAGATATTTAAAAAAAAGTCTAGGTTATATTCTTATTCATGACAATAATGTTTCCAACAAAGATATGTCCATTCCACAAAGACAAGCAGTCTTAGATTTTATGGAGCTATTCAATAATCAACAAAAAATAAATTTAGAGGTTAAGTTGAGATATATGTCAGGAAGTTATAATTTTTTAAATAATAATCTCAATAACGCAAAAAAAGATTTCATGTTTGTTATCAAAAATGGTTTAATTCATTTAAAGCTAAGATCATTAATAAAAATTATTATAATGATATTTAAATGAATAAATCTTTTTAGCCAAAGACTTTATTTTTTTAATTGTAAGATTTATGTTATTTAAGATACAAAAAATGAGAAAATCTAATAACTTTTATACAGATGTATATAGCTTTTTTGTTCTAAAAAAAAACATTAATAAAATTAGGATGGAAAAAATTTTTTCTAAATTAAGAGTTGATGGCACATTTAAAACCACTTCTTATTATAGAATGGATGATGTTAATAAAAAACTCAAAAAAAATATAAAAAAAATTTTCTCAAAAAAAGTTATTGTGTGTGACTTCGGTGTTTCATCTGGTCAATCAACTCTAGAGCTATATAAAGATCTAGGTAAAGATCAAATACGATATATATATGGATTTGATAAACAAATTTATCTTAAAATTTACAAAATAAAAAAATTTATATTTTTATATAGTTTGAAAAATAATCTTCTTATGATTGAATATGACAAATATTGTTTAAGATATAGGTATTTTTTTATATTTAAAAAAATAGAAAAATTTTTGTTACATTTATTAGTTGTTATGAATGTAAAACATGAAAAATCAAAAGTACTAATACCCAATTTAGAAAATATAAATAAATGTAAGTTTTTTGAACAAGATATTTTTGATATTAAAAAAAAATATTTTAATTTATTTGATGTAGTTAGAGTTACAAATCTTTTAAATTATTCATATTTTTCAAAAGCAAAATTAGAAAAAGCTATATTAAATATCAAGAAAATATCGAAAGAAAATTGTATTGTTTTAGTAAATAGAACTACCGATAAAAAAAAAAATATTGCAAGTTTTTTTATTAAAAAAAACGGAAAGTTTGAACTTTTAGAAGATGTAAATGGAGGTTCAGAGATTAAAGAACTAATTCTTTCAGGTTAAAAATTTATTTAATTTAGAAATAAAACATTTGATAAAATAAAATGAATTCAAATAAAAAAATTACATTGATAGTAAGTTCCTTAACTGGGGGAGGCGCCGAAGGTATTTGTGTGAACATTGCTAACAGTTTTGCAAATAACGGCTGGCACGTTGACTTGGTTGTATTGAATTTAAATAATGAAGCTTATCTTGATCGTATTTCTAATAATGTAAATTTATTTGTATTAAATGTAAATCATTCAAGGAATTCAATTTTACCTTTATTAAAATATTTATACAAAAGAAAGATAAAAACAGTATTAGTATTTAATCATGAGTTGACTGTAATTCTTGTAATCTTGCGTATTGTTTTGAGACTTAAGATAAAAATTATTTCAAGAAATATTAGTGTTTTATCTATTAAAATAAAACAATTTAAACAACAGAATCTTTGGACACGAAATGTTGTTAGGCCTTTAATTAAATATTTTTATAGCAAAATTGATCATGTGGTAAATCAATGTCATAGTATGCAAGAGGATTTAATTTCGCTGTATCCAAAACTTCATTATAATTCAAGTGTGATTTATAATCCAATTTCTGCTTCAATAGAAAATTTTTCTAATAAAAATGATTTAACTAAAATTGAAAAAAAAAATTACTTACTATGTATAGGGCGTTTAGAACAAGTAAAATCATTTCATTGTGCCATAGAGGCTTTTGCGGGGATAAAGAATAAATTTCTAAACTTGAGATTGAAAATTGTTGGACTGGGAAGCTTAGAGGAAGAGCTAAAACAAAAAGCTATAGATTGTGGTGTGGCTGACAGAGTTGACTTTGAGGGTTTTCAAAAAGATATTATTCCATATTATTTATATGCAAAAGCTACTGTTCTTACGTCACTTTATGAAGGATACCCAAATGTCTTAATCGAATCTATTGCGATGAATACGCCTGTAGTTGCATTTAACTGTCCTGGTGGCACAAATGAAATTGTTCGAAATGGATATAATGGATATTTAGTAAATAATCAAGATATTGAGGATTTAAAAAATAAATTATCAATTCTGCTTTTGAAAAAAAATAATAACGAAAATATTAAAAATTCAATAAAAAAAAATCAAACTGTGAATGTTTTTAAAAAATATGAAAAACTGATTAATTCATTTATTTAAAATTTACAATTTTTTTCAAAAATATTTTTTATTTGAATTGTTTATTTTTGAGATTAATTCATCACTCAGATAACCTTCCTCCTTTTGGGGGTTTCCACAAACTATTGTATTTGGATTTGTTGATTTTGTAATCACAGAACCTGCTTTAATAAATGAATTTTTTCTTATAATTACACCAGGCATTATAATTGACCTAGGTCCAACAAATACTCCTTCTTCTATTACAACTTCTTTCTTATATTTTTTAATTGGATAATTTTCTTTAATTCTTGAAGGGTCAAAATGGGTAAAAATAGTTACTTGAGAACTTATACAAACGTTGTCTTTAATGATTATATTTTCTGGATAATTTTTGTCTAAATAACATCTGTTACCAATCCATACTTTTGATAGATTTAATTTAACACCTGAAAGTTTATAAAATAAACAATTTAACTTTGGTGGCAAATAATTACCAACAAAACAGAAAACTCGTTTTAAAAAATTCATTATATATTTACAATCTAAGGCTATTAATTTTTTTAATATAATGAATAATTCATGGCAATCAATGATATTTAATTTGTAGTTTAATTGATGATATTGAGGATATATATAAAAATTTTAAACTTAAAAAAAATATTTGATTAAATCATTTAAAAGTCAATTTTTTTTAAAATTCTTTTTTCCATATTGCAGAAAAAAAAAGTTTTGGAACAAAAGGAAATTTTGAAAAAAGTCTTTCTAAATAAAAAGATATTGGGGAAAGATATTTTTTATATCTTTGAGAAATACCCACTGTTAACGATTGTCCTATAATGATATATGCTATATTTCCTCCATAATTTAATGATTTTTCTTTAAATCCTATAGAAAGCAAAGGTCTTAAAGTGTCGTTGTAACTAATCGCTTCTTCATCATCTGTAAATTTTTTATCTACTTTATACCAAAATTTACGAAGTCCATTAACCCATGTATCCTTATTAGGTTCGACAAAATAAAAAAAGCCACCAGGTTTTAAAATACGATAAATTTCTAAAATTGTTTCATTTAATAAAGGCAGTACATGATGCAAGCCACCACATATGTAGACAGCATCAAAAGTATTATCAGAAAACTTTGTTTTATGTATGCTATCTAAAAAACAACTTTTACCCCACCTCCTTTTATATTCTTCAGCATTTTTTTGAGATATATCTATTCCTACAACGTTAGCACCCTGATTAATAAGATAACCTGTTTCAGTTCCAGAAGCACACATTGCATCTAAAATATACATTCCTTTTAAGTTTTTTTTAAATAATGGAGTTCTTATGAACTCATCTCTATACATTTGTGTATATTTATCATTATAATGTTCACTGTGTTGAATAGCTTCAGCATCATATCTTTTTTTTTGATCAATTATTGATTTATTCATAAACAATTTTAAAAAAGTTATAGTAAGTGCAAGAAATAGTAAATATAAAATTTTTATTAAATAGTAACTAAATTTTGTATTTTAATTATAACTTATTTATACAAATTCAACACTGATAATTTATATAAAATATATAATTATTAATTTTTAAGGAAATTTAAAATTTCTAAATATAAAAATTTAAATATAAAACTTATTGTAATAGTAATTAACCATGAAATATTTTTTTCAGAAATAAATTCATAAATATAATTAAAAATATAATATTCAGTTATTCTGGAAATAGTAATTAATATAAAAAAAAATATAAAAAATTTATAAGTATTCCCAACTAAATATGTTTTTTTTAGTCTGTGAAAATTAAATATGAACAATAAAACTAAAACTAATTTTAATGATAAATCTAAAGAAAAAAATTGAGAAAAAATATTTAATAATAAAAATGATAAAATAAATGATGCTATTGAAAGATTAAAATAACTTTTAAGATTATTAAATATATTCACTATATTTC